>LSQX01323960.1_pt2 | contig 58773 bp, 54 predicted proteins | sample 654561 | NCBI WGS metagenome assembly LSQX01 (sample SAMN04489861, study PRJNA283612) | anaerobic digester metagenome | isolation source: 4 biogas reactors fed with cattle manure at either 37C or 55C with and... | place: Denmark: Kongens Lyngby | collected 2014 | reverse complement strand
GTGCACTGACCCTCTGAAACCGCCGGGAAGTGGGCCTGATGTTGGGAAGTGGGCCTGATGTTGGGAAGTCGGCCTGATGTCGGGAAGTCGATGTTGGGAAAGTCACGCCGCGTCGGGAAGTCGGCACATCATGCAGTGAGCGCAGACACCACCCGGGGCGCCGAAACGCAGAACGGGGCGACCCCCGAAGGGATCGCCCCGTTCCGATGGGATGTACGCCGCCCTGTTCCGGCGGGAGGCCGGCGTTCCCGGAAGGATCAGAGCTCGGTGACCGAGCCGCCCGCCTTCTCGATCTTTTCCTTGGCGCTGGCCGAGAACTTGTCGACGGTCACCTGGACCGCGACGGAGATCTCACCGGAGCCGAGGATCTTGACGGGATGCCCGGCGCGCACCGCGCCCTTGGCCACGAGGTCGTCGACCCCGATGGTCCCGCCCTCGGGGAACAGTTCCGCGAGACGGGCCAGGTTCACGACCTGGTATTCCACACGGAACGGGTTCCTGAAACCACGAAGCTTCGGCACACGCATGTGCATCGGCATCTGGCCGCCCTCGAATGCCTCGGGGACGTTCTTGCGCGCGCCGGTGCCCTTGGTGCCACGGCCGGCGGTCTTGCCGCCCTTGCCGCCTTCACCGCGGCCCACGCGGTGCTTGGCACTCTTGGCGCCCGGAGCAGGGCGAAGGTCATGCACCTTCAACGCCATGTCAGTCGACCTCCTCGACACTGATCAGGTGGGTCACGGTCTTGAGCATGCCGCGGAATTCCGGCTTGTCGTCCTTGACGACGACGTCACCGATCCGCTTCAGCCCGAGGGAGCGCAGGGTGTCGCGCTGGTTCTGCTTGCAGCCGATCACGGATCGGGTCTGGGTCACCTTGATGCGTGCCATGTTCAGACCTCCTCTCCGGGCTTGGCCTGCTGCGCGCGCAGCAGCGCGGCGGGGACGACATCCTCGATCGGCAGGCCGCGGCGGCGGGCCACCTCGGCAGGCTCCTCGAGTCCCTTGAGCGCTGCAACAGTGGCGTGCACCACGTTGATCGCGTTGGGCGAACCCAGGGACTTGGCAAGGACGTCGTGGATGCCCGCGCACTCGAGCACGGCGCGGGCGGAACCGCCGGCGATCACTCCGGTACCCGGAGAAGCCGGACGCAGCAGCACCACACCGGCCGCCTTCTCGCCCTGCACCGGGTGCGGGATGGTGCCCTGGACGCGCGGGACACGGAAGAAGTGCTTCTTCGCCTCCTCGACGCCCTTGGCGATCGCCGCAGGAACTTCCTTGGCCTTGCCGTAACCGACGCCGACCATGCCGTCGCCGTCACCCACCACCACGAGGGCGGTGAAGCTGAAACGCCGACCACCCTTCACAACCTTGGCAACGCGGTTGATGGCAACCACGCGCTCCAGGTACATGCTCTTCTCTTCGCGCTGGCCACCACGACGGTCGTCACGGCCGCGACGCTCGCCACGGCCACCCTGGCCGCCGCGCTGATTGCCAGTCTGCTGAGTAGCGGTTTGGCTCATCGCTTTCTCCTATTCTTCCGTCGTTGCTTACAGGCTCAGGCCGGCTTCACGGGCACCATCGGCCAGTGCCGCGAGGCGACCGTGGTATTTGTTGCCCGCGCGGTCGAAGACCACCTGGGTGATGCCTGCAGCCTTGGCCCGCTCGGCGATCAGTGCGCCGACCTTCTTGGCCTTCTCGGACTTGTCCGCCTCGGTCCCCCGCAGATCGGCTTCCATGGTGGAAGCGGACACCAGGGTGCGGCCCTGGGTGTCGTCGATCACCTGGGCGAAGACGTGCTTCGCCGAACGGGACACCACCAGGCGGGGACGCTCGGGCGCACCGAAGATGCGCTTGCGGCCACGGACCTGACGGCGAGCACGCGAAGCAGCCTTGGCGGCCATGTGCTTGTTGTTCGACAGGGAAATGCCCATGGTCACTTACCAGCCTTTCCGGCCTTGCGGCGGATCTGCTCGCCGGCATAGCGCACGCCCTTGCCCTTGTAGGGCTCGGGCTTGCGCAGCTTGCGGATATTGGCCGCGACTTCACCGACGGCCTGCTTGTCAATGCCCACCACGGTGAGCTTCGTCGGGCCCTCCACGGTGAAGCTGATGCCCTCGGGGGCATTGACCACCACGGGGTGCGAGAAGCCGAGGTTGAACTCCAGCTGCTGCGGACCCTTGGAGATGACGCGGTAGCCGACGCCAACGATCTCGAGCTTCTTCTCATAACCCTGGGTCACGCCCTGGACCATGTTGGACACCAGGGTGCGGGTCAGGCCGTGGAGGGAACGGTTCTCGCGCTCGTCGTTCGGGCGCTTGATCTCGATCTGGCCATCGTCGTTGCGCTCGATCGTGATCGGCGTGGGAACGCGGTGGGTCAGCGTGCCCTTCGGGCCCTTGACCTGGACCTCCTGGCCATCAACAGCGACGTCGACGCCGGACGGGATCGCGATCGGCATCTTGCCAATGCGGGACATGGTGTGTCTCCTCTCGTCTCTTCGTCGTCACCAGACGTAGGCGAGGACTTCCCCACCCACGCTCTTGGAATTGGCATCACGGTCAGTCAGGAGGCCCTGCGAGGTCGAAATGATCGCGATGCCGAGGCCACCGAGGACCTTGGGCAGGGCGTTCGACTTGGCGTACACCCGGAGGCCCGGCTTGGAGATCCGCCGCACGCCCGCGATGGAGCGCTCACGGTTCTGGCCGTACTTCAGGGTGATCTTCAGGGTCTTGCCCACCTGGCCCTCGGACGGATCGGCAACCTCGAAATCGGAGATGTAGCCGTTGGTCTTCAAGATCTCGGCGATGCCGACTTTGATCTTCGAGTGGGGCATGGAGGTGGAGTCATGGAACGCCTGATTGGCGTTGCGCAGACGCGTCAGCATGTCTGCGATGGGATCAGTCATCGTCATGGCTTTGGGAGCCTCTTTCTCGCAGTGGTTTCCTCACGGACCTGCTGCGGTTGATCGGAAGATTATGGAAGGGAGACTCACCAAGACGACTTGGTGACGCCGGGCAGTTCGCCACGGTGGGCGAGGTCGCGCAAGCACACACGGCACAGGCGGAACTTGCGGAAAACGGCCTTGGGCCGACCGCAGCGCTGGCAGCGGGTATATCCCCGCACGGCGAACTTCGGCTTGCGCGACTGCTTGACCTTCAGAGCTGTCTTTGCCATCGATTAACTCACTTCTTCTTCCGAGCGAAGGCCGGGCCCTTGGCGCGCGCCTTGGCCGGCTTCGGGTTGTCATTGAACGGGAACCCGAGGTGCTTGAGCAGCGCCCGGCCCTCGTCGTCGTTGGTGGCAGTGGTCACGAACGTGATGTCCATGCCGCGCACGCGGTCGATCTTGTCCTGGTCGATCTCATGGAACATGACCTGTTCCGTCAGACCGAAGGTGTAGTTCCCCTGGCCATCGAACTGGTGGGCGTTCAGACCACGGAAGTCACGGATGCGGGGCAGCGCGAGCGTCAACAGCCGGTCGGCGAACTCCCACATGCGGTCACCGCGGAGGGTGACGTGGCAGCCGATCGCCTGGCCTTCACGCAGACGGAACTGCGCGATCGAGCGGCGGGCCTTGGTGACACTCGGCTTCTGGCCGGTGATGGCGGTCAGGTCCTTGATGGCCCCGTCGATCACCTTGGAGTCACGCGCGGCATCGCCGACGCCCATGTTCACCACGACCTTGACCAGGCCGGGGATCTGCATGATGTTCGCGTACTTGAACTCCTCGAGCAGCGCCGGCTTGATCTCCTCGCGATAGCGCTTCTTGAGGCGGGGCATTTCCTTGGGCGCGGCCTGCTCGGCCGATTTCTGGGTCTCGATGGTCTCGGTCATCAGATCTCCTCCCCCGTCTTGCGGGCGATGCGAACGGAGCGGAATGCCTTGTATTCCGAGCCGTCCGGACGACGCTTCGTGACTTCCTCGCGCTTGAAGCCGACGCGGGTGACGACCTCCTCGCCGTCGACCTCCACGAGCAGCTGCACGTTGGACACGTGGATCGGCGCCTCGGACGCGATGATGCCGCCCTGGGTCGTGCCGGTCGGGGTCGGCTGCTCACGGCGATGGCGCTTGACAACGTTGACGCCCTGCACGGTGACGCGTTCACGTTCGCGGTCAACGGCGATGATCTCGCCGACGGCGCCCTTGTCCTTGCCGGAGATGACCTTGACGCGGTCACCCTTCTTCACATGGAGGCTGCTGCGGTTCCTTGCAGAGCTCTTGGGCTGTGCTGCCATGGTCAGATCACCTCCGGGGCCAGAGACACGATGCGCATGAACTTCTTCTCACGCAGTTCACGACCGACCGGGCCGAAGATGCGGGTGCCGCGGGGCTCCCCGTCGGTCTTCAGGATGACGGCGGCGTTCTCATCGAACTTGATATAGGAACCGTCGGCGCGACGGCGTTCCTTGGCGGTGCGAACGACGACGGCCTTGACGATGTCGCCCTTCTTGACGTTGCCGCCGGGGATGGCGTCCTTCACGGTGGCAACGATCGTGTCACCGATGCCGGCGTAGCGACGACCCGAGCCACCGAGGACACGGATGCAGAGGATCTCCTTGGCACCCGTGTTGTCGGCGACCTTGAGTCGCGACTCCTGCTGGATCATGTATTTCTCCTGTATGTCGAACCGGTTCCCCGGGCAGCACTCGACCCCGCGGTTTTTGCTCGGAGGCAAGGGCCGACCAAGGCCTGGTCGAACGGACTTTGTGGATCAGTCACCCAGGAAAGGTCCCCGCCTCCGCGGCACCCGAAGGCGTCCGAAAAGCGGGCACAGACCTAAGGCAACCTGGCAAGCGTACACCAGTGCGGGAAGAGCGTGAAATCCCCGCGTTTTTCGCCCGGTTCATCGCCGGGGTACGCCGGCTCGGCGGTCAGTCCAGATCCTCCAGGAGACGTTCCGGAATCCGTTCCCGCCCGACGACCCCCTCGACCAGATAGGGATCGATCGGGCTCCCGCTGCGGGTGATGCTCAGCTCACCGGTCCGTTCGAGGACGACGAGGGCCGCCTGTTCCAACTGGTGCAGCCCGGCCCGACGGAGTGCGCTGCGGAGTTCGTCCTCGACGACGTGGGCGCGGCGTACCAAATCCTCCTGGATCCGGCCCTCGATCATCAGCAGGATCGCGCGGTTGTCGAAGAGGTGTTCGGCGCGCGCGAAGCGCCGCATCTCCCCCACCACGGCTTCCATGGCGAACAGCGTCAGCAGGGCGATGGCCCCCGCGGCCAGGGTCGGGGTGTGGCCGAGCGTGACGCGACCCGTGATCGCTCCGACTGCGACTACCGCTGCGGCATCGAAACCGGACATCCGTGCGAGCAGCCGCTGTCCGAGCACTCGGATCAACAGGACATAGAAGCCATAGATCACGATCGTGCTGAGGGCGACCGCCACCGCGTCAAGAGCGTCGATGCCGATCCGTGGCCACAACTCGGCCCACGCCCACCGCAGGAAATCAGCCATTGGCCCATCCTCGCATCGACGGGAGGGCGTCCCAGCGGGACGACGCTGACGTACCGACGCACATCAGCCGTCGGGGCGTTCAACCCTCGCGGGGTTCCCGTCCGAGAGGTGCGGGCCGTCAGGCAGCGGGATAGAAGCAGCCCGAGCCACGGACCTGCAGGGAGACCCGGCCACGCGGCAGGTCGCCCTGGATGCGTGCCACCACGAGTTCCCCGGAGTCGAGGCGCACGTGGACGTCGGCGTCGTGACCGAAGAACGTCACCTGCTCGACCTGGCCGCTCGGCAGACCCGGGGTCGGCGGCAGGACCAGGATCTGCTCCGGCCGGACCATCACGGAGCCGGCGCCGTCCAGCGCGTCGACCGCGATGTCACCGAGGCAGCTGCTCACGCAGCCGGCGACGCACAGTCCCGGCAACACGACAGCGTGCCCGACGAACTCGGCGATGCCACTGTCAACGGGTGACCGATAGACCTCGTCCGGCGTACCCACCTGCACAATCCGACCCGCCTGCATGACCGCCACGCGGTCGGCGAGCGAGAGCGCCTCCTCCTGGTCATGGGTGACGACGATGGCCGCGACCCCGAGCTCTCGGAGGGTCGCCCGGATGTCCGTCCGGACACTGTGCCGCAGCGAAGCGTCGAGGGCGGAGAACGGCTCGTCGAGCAGGACGAGTTCGGGGTCGCATGCCAGGGCGCGGGCGAGCGCGACGCGCTGGGCCTGGCCGCCGGAGATCTCCGCGGGCATCCGGTCAGCGAGGTCGGCGATATGCAGCAGATCCAGCAGGCGTCGCACCTCGCGACGCTCGCCGGCGCGGTGCAGCCCGAACAGGCGAGCAGCGCCGGGGAGCCCGAAGGCGACGTTCTGCGCGACCGTCAGATGAGGGAAAAGGGCGCCTTCCTGCGGCACCAGGGCGATCCTGCGCCGATGGGCAGGACGACCGGTCACGTCACGCTCGCCCAGCAGGACCCGCCCGGCATCCGGGCGCTCAAGACCCGCGATCAGGCGCAGCAGGGTTGACTTGCCACACCCGGAAGGGCCGAGAATCGCGAGAAGTTCGCCGGGGGCGAGGTCGATGCTGACCGATCGGACTGCTTTGGTGTTCCCGAAGGACTTGACCAGTCCATCCAGGGTCAGAGCCGGCGTCGTGCTGATCGTGCTCACAGCGTCGTTGACGCGGGCTTCCAGCAGTCCAAGACCCATGAGATGCCTCCTCGCAGCAAGGTAAGGCTCACCTTACCCCCCTCCCGAGCGCTGCGTCGAATTTCTCGGACGTGACGCTCGCCACACTCCGGCGCGTCGCGTGGAATCCGTGCGTGGCAAGGAAACCCGCACGAGCATGATGGCCGGGACAATAGCGACGAGAACGAGACCAAGGGCATAAGGAGCGGCGTCGGCGTACGCCAATTCCTCCGTATTCAGCCACAGCCGCGTCGCCAACGTTTCGAACCCAGCCGGCCGCAACAACAGCGTCGCGGGAAGCTCCTTCATCGCGCTGAGCATCACCAGCACGAAGCCCGCCGAGATGCCCGGCAGCGCGAGGGGCAGGGTGACGCGGCGCAGGACCAGACCCGTCCCGGCGCCGAGGGAGCGCGCGGCGTCCTCGATGCGGGGCGAGGACACGATGACCGCGCCACGGATCGCGCCCATGGCGGCGGGCAGCAACAACAGGACATAGGTGATCACCAGCAGGGGGATCTCCTGATAGATCGCCCGGGCGTAGCGAATGCCGAAGAAGACCATCGCCAGCGCGACGACGAGGCCGGGCAGTCCGTGCGCGAAATACACGACGTGCTGCACCATCCGGGAGAGCCCGCTCCTGGACCGGGCGGCATAGATGCCGAGCGGCAGTGCCGCCAGCGTCGCCAGCGCCGCGGCGATCGCGCAGACGAACACGGTCTGCCACACGACCATGGGCAATTCGGCGGGCAGACCCGTCGCCAGGTCCCGCACGAGCCAGCCGATCACCACCAGGACCGGATAGCCCAGGCTCACGAGCAGCACCAGCGTGACGGCACCCAGGGCCGGCCAGCGCCAGCGTCCCAGCGGAAGCGGCGCCGGTGGCCGTTTGGGTCCCTGAGCGGTGCCGAGCGAGGCCGCGCGGGATCGCGTACGCATCTCGGCAAGCGTGATGAGGAGGGTCATCGCGACGAGTACGCAGGCCAGCGCCGCCGCCGGCAGACGATCGAACGACGCCCGATAGGACATGAACACCGCGCGGGTGAAGACGTCGAACCGCATGAGGGCGACCGACCCGAAGTCGGACAGTGCATAGGTCGCCACCAGCAGAGCCCCGGCGGCGGCCCCCGGGCGTACGGTCGGCCACGTCACGCGCGCAAACGTCGTCCAGCGACCCCGGCCGAGACTGCTGGAGACCTCCTCCAGCGTCCCACCGGCACCGCGGAGCGCGGCGGCGGAGGAGAGATAGACATAGGGAAAAGTGCTCCCGGTCAGCACCAGCACCGACCCCCAGGCACCTTCGAGCGGGGTGGTGGAGATCCAGGCGTACGCCGCCACGTAGCTCGGCATCGCCAGCGGGAGCGCCCCGGCAATCCGCCACACGGAGCGGCCGGGGAGGTCGGTTCGCTCGGTCAGCCAGGCGAGTCCGACGCCGATGATCATCGCGAACCCCGTGACCGCCACGACGAGGAACGCGCTGTTCCAGAGCAGTGCGAGCGTACGCGGGCTCGTGAGAGTGTTGATGACCGTCTGCCGGTTGCCGGTGGCGACGTGGATGAGGAGATAGGCCAGCGGCAGGAGCGAAAACACTGCGACCACCACCGACAGCGCGATGAGTACGCGCGGCGTGGTGGTGGTCGCAGTGGATCGCAATCGGGGGATGGTCAGGTCCTTCAGATCATGCCGACGGCCTGGAGCATCGCCTGGGTCTGATCCAGCGAGTCGAGGTCGTTCAGATCGATGTTGCTGTCGGCGGAAACGTCGAGCGGAGCCAGATCATAGGCGGGCTCGACGTCCGCCCTGACCGGGTATTCCGCGGTGTCCTTGGCGAAGTATTCCTGCGCCTCCGGCGACACCAGGAACTCGACCGCCTTCTGGGCGGCCTCGGGACGCTGCGATGTCGAGAGCACGCCTGCCCCCGCCACGTTGATGAGGCCGGCCGGATCACTCGCCGGGAAATAGGTGAGCGCGGACTTCACGTCGGCGGCGTCCTTGTCCTGGGCGAAGCGATACCAGTAGTAGTGGTTGATCAGGCCGAGCCCGACCTCCCCGCGCTCCACCGCTTCGAGGGCAGCGTTGTTGTTGGCATAGCTCCGCGGCTCGAGCGCCTTGAAGTCCTCCAGCCACTGCTTCGCGCCGTCCTCACCCTTGGCTACGCGCAGGGCGGTCACGAACGACTGGAAGGAGGCGTTGGTGGGGGCGTACCCGATCTGGCCCCGGAACTCCGGATTCAGCAGATCATCGACCGACGTGAGATCGGCGCCGGCCGCACCGGTCTCGGTGTTGTAGACGACGACGCGCGCCCGGCCCGAAGTGGCGACCCACTTCTTGTCCGGGTCGATGTACGCCTCCTCGACACCCTCCAGCGTGGAGTCCTCGAGGGTGGCCAGCATGTCGGCCTTCTTCAGCGCACCGAGCGCGCCGGCATCCTGGGAGAAGAACACGTCCGCCGGGGAGCGGTCGCCCTCCTCCATGAGCTTGGCGGCGAGTTCGGCGGTGCCTGCGTACTGCACCTCGACGTCGCGGCCGACCGCGGCCTCCAGCTGCTCAAGCACCGGCGCGACGAGCCTCTCGTTGCGTCCCGAATAGATGACGAGCGCGCCCTCGGCATCACCGCCGGTCGCTCCGGGCGCGGGCTCCGGAGCGGTGTCGCCGCCTCCTGCACAACCGGCAAGCATCATGCATGTAGCCAGCGCAGCGGCCAGCGTCCGGACGGTTCTCTTCATTGACGAACTCCCTCAAGTTAGGCAAGGCAACACTTAGTTAGGCAACCCTAAAGTTGCCGGAGGGAGAAGCGCAATGCGAACGAGGTTTCTCGGACTGAGATGCTCGTCACATCCCAGTCCGTCACCTCACTGAGGTTGGGGAGCGCCCTCCAGGCGGTGCCCGACCTTGAGCGACACCTGATAGTGCGCCACCTGTCCCTCGTTCACGTGCCCCCGGATCTGGGTCACCTCGAACCAGCCGATCTGCGGGATGCTCTCGCTCGCGCGGCTGACGGCATTCTGGATGGCCGCGTCGATGCCCTCCGAACTCGTGCCGACCAGCTCGATCGTGCGATAAACGTGGTCACTCATGGGTGGCTCCTTTGCCTCGTGTCCTCATGCCTCGGGTGAGGGACTTCCACCCTAGGCGAACCGACCGACAGAAAGTTTCGGCCCTCTCACCCACCGGGTTTCGGTTCCGTCACCAGCTGGAGCAGGCCCACGGACTTCGGCCCCAGCCGCAGGATGTGCCCGCGGCCCTCCCCTCCTGCCGCGGCGTTGGACGCCCGGTCCGACTCGTCACCCAGGACCCGGGCGGCGATCTCGAACGTCAGATTTCCGTTCGAGAACAGGACGTCGCACGGCCCCTCCAATGGCACGGTTGCCTCCTCCGTGCCGAAGTTCACCACGATCGACAGCGATTCTCCGCGCATGACCATGAACCACGCCTTGTCGGCATCATGCTCGGCGGAGGTCCACTCGAACCGCGGGTCCGTGAGATCCGGCCAGGTCCGCCGCAACTGCAGGAGGGCCTTGTTGGCTGCCAGGAGACGGGCATGCTCCCCCTGCGTCACCTCGGACCAGTTGAGCATGGAGTCGAGGAAAGTCTCCTCGGCCTGCGGATCGGGCACCTCGACATCGCCCCACTCCATCTTTTCGAACTCGGCGAGACGGCCCTTGGTGACGGCCTCCGCGAGATCCGGCTCCGGATGGGAGGTGAAGAACATGAACGGCGTCGAGGCGCCCCATTCCTCACCCATGAAGATCATCGGCGTACACGGGCCCAGCAGGATCAGCGCCGCCGCAATGATGAGCTCGTCGGTCGTGTGCGATTTGGACAGGCGGCGGCCGTCGGCGCGGTTGCCGATCTGGTCATGGTTGTCGGAACAGACGACGAGGCGCCAGGTCGGCGTGCGGTTCGTGTCCAGTTGCCGCCCGTGCCGGCGGCCGCGGAACGACGAGACCGTCCCGTCGTGGAAGAAGCCGGTCTCGAACACCTTGGACAGCGCGTCGAGGGACGCGAAGTCGGCGTAGTAGCCGCTGGAGTCACCGGTCAGATTGGCCAGGAGCGCGTGGTGGAAGTCATCGCTCCACTGCGCCGCCAGCCCATAGCCGCCGGCCTCCCGCGGCGTGATGAGGCGGGGGTTGTTCTGGTCGGACTCCGCGATGAGCGTGAGCGGGCGCCCCAGGAATGCGCTGAGCGCATCGACCTCGGTCGAGAGCTCCTCGAGGATGTGCACGGCCCGGCGATCCACCAGCGCGTGCACGGCGTCGAGCCGCAGCCCGTCCACGTGGAAGCCCCGCAGCCACATGAGGGCGTTGTCGATGATGTAACGCCGCACCTCGTCCGAATCCTCGGAATCCAGGTTGATGGTCGTGCCCCATGGGCTTTCGACGCCCTCGTTGAGATAGGGCCCGAATCGGGGCAGGTAGTTCCCCGACGGTCCGAGGTGGTTGTAGACGACATCCTGGATCACGCCCAGTCCACGCGCGTGGCAGGCGTCGACAAAGCGGAGGTACGCCCCGGGGCCGCCATAGGCGTGGTGCACCGCATACCAACCCACCCCGTCATAGCCCCAGCCGTGCTCACCGTTGAACGCGTTCACCGGCATCAGCTCGACGAAGTCCACGCCCAGATCAACCAGATGATCGAGTCGGTCGATCGCCGAGTCGAGGGTTCCGCCGCGCCCGCCCGGACCTGCCGTGAAGGTGCCGACATGGAGCTCATAGATGACCCCGCCCGCGAGCTGACGCCCCTTCCAGTCGCTGTCGTGCCACGTGTGTTCGGCCCGATCGAACGTGCGGGAGAGCCCATGGACCCCCTCCGGCTGCCAGCGCGAACGGGGATCGGGCAGCGGATCGGTTTCGCCATCGAGCAGGTAGCCATAGTCGATGCCCGTGCGGAGCAATTCCTCCGGAAGCTCCTCGGCGGGCACCCACCAACCGCCGTCGGCGGCCTTCATGGGATAGGTGACGCCGTCGGCGAGCAGCTCGACCGAGGTCGCCCTCGGCGCCCACACGTCATAGTTGATCGGGGGTGTCGTCATGCATTCTCCTCCTGGCCCGGTGTCACAGGGTCGCGGGTGTCACAGTGTCAGAGGGCACAGCCCACCAGAACCGGTTCGGGCACCAGAGTGATCCCAAACTTTTCTGCCACTCCGGCCCGCACGATCCGCGCCAGCTCGAGCAGGTCGGCGGCCGATGCCGTGCCACGGTTGGTCAGCGCGAGCGTGTGCTTGGTGGACAGCGTCGCGCGCCCCTCCCCCACCTCGGTGCCGAACCCCTTCGCGAACCCGGCACGGTCGATGAGCCATGCGGCGGATGTCTTGACCCGGCCGTCATCGGTGGCGAACCGGGGCGCGTTCTCCGGCAACCCCGCCGCCACCTCACCCGACACGATCGGGTTGGTGAAGAACGACCCGGCGCTCCAGGTGTCGTGATCCGCCTCGTCGATCACCATCCCCTTGCCCCGGCGCAGCCCCAGCACGGCTTCCCGCACCGCGGTGGCGTCAGCTCTCTCCCCGACCTCGATGCCGAGCGTACGCGCCAACTCGGCGTACCGAACGGGAGCCGACATCTCCCCCAGGGGAAGCCGGAAGGTGACCGAGAGAATCACCCAGCGACCCGGCTCGGCCTTGAACCGTGACCAGCGGTAGCCGAAGCCACAGTCGGCGGGGGCGAACGTCGTGAGTTCGCCGGTCGCCCGGTCGAGCGTGCGGACACGGGTGATGGTGTCGGCGACTTCGGAGCCGTACGCCCCCACGTTCTGGATCGGTGTCGCCCCGACCAGGCCGGGGATGCCCGACAGCGCTTCGAGCCCGGACCAGCCCTGGGCCAGCGTGTGTGCGACGAACTCGTCCCACGACTCACCGGCGGCAACGGTCACGGTGGCGCCGGAGGCGTCGACGTCGGCGGTGATCCCTGTGGTGCGGATGAGGACCACAGTCCCGTCGAAGCCGTCATCACCGATGAGGACGTTCGACCCGCCCCCCAGCAGCAACAGTGGCTCCCCGGCGTTGTCCGCGGTCAGGACCGTCTCGATCAACGCGTCCTCGGTCTCCGCAACGAGGAATTTCCGTGCGGGCCCCCCGACGTGCAGCGTCGTGTGGGGGGCAAGGGTGCCCGGATCCTGCGTGGGGAGGGGGGCGGTGTCCTCGTCATAGGGGGCGAAGGTGTGGAAACCCGGCGTGAGGCGATCGGCCTTCTTCGGAGTCTCAGCCACGGCGGACCGTCGCCTTTCCCTTGCCCACCTGCACATCACCGCAGGTCGCGACGAGCGCGATCCGGATCGGGCCCTCGCCGTCATCGGTGACAGTGCCGACGAAGACCACTTCGGAGCCGTCGTCGTCATCGGGCACCGGCACCGGCTTCGCGAACCGGAACGAGCAGTCCTCCACCCGGGCCGGGTCACCCGCCCAATCGGTCACCACGCGCATGGCCACGCCCATGGTGAGCATGCCGTGCGCGAGCACCCCGTCGAGCCCGAGCTTCGTGGCGAAGTGATCGGAGAAATGGATCTGGTTGAAGTCACCGGAAGCCCCTGCATAGCGGACGAGTTGCTGGCGCGTGAAGTGCGCGCGGAGTTCGACGGTCTCGCTCACGACCCCTCCTCGCGGTTGTGGAACAGGCTGGACGTCATCGTGCACACGTGGTCACCATCGACGGTGTCAATGCTGGTCGCGACCGTGACCATGTCAACCTGGCCGCGGACCCGGACGCTCTCGATGCGGAGCGTCGCCGTCACATGATCACCGGCGCGCAGCGGTCGGACATAGGCGAACTTCTGCTCCACGTGGATGGTCCGGTTCAGGGCCAGCTCCAGCTCCGGGTCGCCGAAGACGGCGTCCCAGGAGGCCAGCACGACGGGGAAGGTGGGGGGCGCGATCGCATCCTCGCCCTGATAGGCCGGGTTGTCGTCCCCCAGCGCGGCGGCGAACTCCGCGATCTTGCCGGCGGTCACCCGGTAATGCAGCGGCGGGTAGGCACGCCCTGCGTGCTCGGTCGAAATCGGCATGCATGTCAACTTATCGTGAGCCACGTGAAGCGGACGATTCTGTTGGACTGTGATCCGGGTCTGGATGATGCCGTGGCACTGATGCTGGCGGCCGGAGACCCCCGGATCGAACTCGCGGCGGTGACAACCGTGGCAGGGAATCAAACGCTGGAAAAGGTCACCGACAACGCCCGTCGGCTCGCCGGTTTGCTGGGTGTGTCGGCTCCGGTGGCGTCGGGGTGCGCCCGGCCGCTCGTGAGGACTCCGGCCTGGTCGACGGTTCATGGCGACTCCGGGCTCGGTGGCGTGACGCTGACCGCCGATCCCGTGCCCTTGGATCCGCGCCACGCCGTGGATCTGATCATCGACACGGTGCTGGACCGCGAGCCCGGTTCGGTGACCTTGGTGCCGGTCGGGCCCCTCAGCAACATCGCGATGGCGATCCGCAAGGAGCCGCGGATCATCGAGCGTGTGCGCGAAGTCGTCCTGATGGGCGGCGCCTATCACGCGGGCAACCGGACTGCCGTCGCCGAGTTCAATGTGCTGACCGACCCGGAGGCCGCCGCCATTGTGTTCGGGGAGCCGTGGCCGGTCACCATGGTGGGTCTCGACCTGACGTGGCAGGCACTGGCGACACCTGACGTGCTGGCTCGGATTGCGGCGGTGGACACGGCGGCTGCGCGGATCGTCGTGGACATGCTGGGTTCCTATGCCGCGGCCTATCGGGCCCATCGTTTCCTCGACGCGCCACCGGTGCACGATCCCTGTGCGGTGGCTTATGTCATCGATCCGACCCTCATCACCACCCGACGCGCGCCGATCGCTGTTGAACTCACCGGGACCGCAACGTTGGGCATGACCGTTGCCGACTTCCGCGACCCCGACCCGCAGTGCTCGACCCAGGTGGCGGTGGACCTCGATGTGGGCCGGTTCTGGGAACTCGTCATCGCAGCCCTGGCGCGGCTGCCATAACCATGCGCGCGGGCTTGGCCGACGACCGGGCCGCGGAGACAACGCGGAAGGAGAGTCCGACAACGCAAAAGCCGACCGCCCCTTGGGCGATCGGCTCTCGGTGTTCCTCCAGCGCGTCAGCGGGTCTCGCGGTGCGCCGTGTGGGTATGGCACTTGGGGCAGAACTTCTTCAGCTCAAGACGATCCGGGTCATTGCGCCGGTTCTTCTTGGTGATGTAGTTGCGCTCCTTGCATTCGGTGCAGGCCAAAGTGATCTTGGGCCGGACGTCAGAAGCTTTGGCCATCGTCGTAATCCTCGTCGTCGGAATGTCTGGGGGTCTGTGCTTGTGGCACCTGGGTAGCGAGAGCGGGATTCGAACCCGCGACCTCACGATTATGAGTCGTGCGCTCTCACCAACTGAGCTACCTCGCCTTGGGCCTCCACCGGATGACCCAGTGAAAGATCAGAGCCCCCAAGCAGAATCGAACTGCTGACCTTCTCCTTACCATGGAGACGCTCTGCCTACTGAGCTATAGGGGCCAAGCACTTGCGTGCCGACGAGAAACTATAGACAGCTCTTCGCGCAGAACGCAAATCGCGCGTGGGCTCCGCGAAGCCCCTCCCGGCAACCGGCCGAAACCCGGACCGGACGCCGACGAAGCCCGGTCAGCGCCGACGATGCGCGACCCTGATCGGGCGACAAAAAGCCCCGGACCGAAGTCCGGGGCTGACGTGGCAGGTGCAGGATTCGAACCTGCGAAGGCGATAGCCGACGGATTTACAGTCCGCTCCCATTGGCCGCTCGGGCAACCTGCCGTGACGCGAGGCACGATGCTAGCAGCGAGCACGCGGATCACGAAATTGGCGGGGAGCGTGACCGCATGGGGCAGAATGTGCCACCAGTCCGACACGGGAGGAACCACCATGGCCGCCGACAATTCGTTCGATGTCGTCTCGAAAGTCGATCGTCAGGAGGTCGACAACGCACTCGGCCAAGCCGCCAAGGAGGTCGCCCAGCGGTTCGACTTCAAGAACACCGACTCCTCGATCCGTTGGTCGGGCGAAGTGATCGAGATGGAGTCCTCGTCCGAGGAGAAGGTCAAGGCCATCTGGGACGTTTTCCAGTCGAAGCTCGTCCGGCGTGGAGTGTCCCTCAAAGCCGTCAGCGCCAGCGACCCCCGAGTCTCCGGGAAGCTGTGGAAGATGACCGCATCGACCACCGAGGGCATCAGCCAGGAGAACGCCAAGAAGATCTCCAAGCTCATCCGCGACGAGGGACCCAAGGGCGTCAAGTGCCAGATCCAAGGCGATGAGCTCAGGGTCTCCAGCAAGAAGCGCGACGATCTGCAGGAGGTCCAGCGGATGATTCGCGAGGCCGACTATGACTTCGCGGTGCAATTCACCAACTACAGGTGAGCCTCCTGGTCAGGACCCTTTGACCCAACTATCGGCCAGCCCTCGTTCCGGCCCGAACGACCGGGGCCCGGAAGCGGGGTCTTCCTGCCGAATTCACAGAATGTGACGGCACAACCTGCCTGCGGCGGCGTGTCGCCAGCCAATTCCGGGGTTGTGCCGTCACATTCTGCGTTTTCCCACTGGTGCCTCAGCGCAGGACGTCCCCCACGGGGGTGCAGTCCACGCCAAAAGCATCCGCGACACCCGGGTGGGTGATCTGCCCGGCAGCGACATTGAGGCCATGCGCCAGTGCGGGGTTGCTCCGCAGCGCCTCGCGCCAGCCCTGGTTGGCCAGCTGCATCACATACGGCAGCGTGGCGTTGTTGAGAGCCTGGGTGCTCGTGTTGGGCACCGCCGCCGGCATGTTCGCCACGCAATAGAACGTGCTGCCGTGCACCTGGAACGTCGGCTCGTCATGAGTGGTCGGGCGGCTGTCCTCGAAGCAGCCGCCCTGGTCAACGGCAATATCGACGAGCACCGAGCCGGGCTTCATCTGCGCGACCAGCTCGTTGTTGACGAGCCGCGGGGTGCGCGCACCCGGGATCAGCACAGCACCGATCACCAGGTCGGCCTGACGCACATGCTCGGCGATCGCGAACGAGTTGGACGCGAGCTGGTGGATGCGGTTGTTGTGGCGCCAATAGATCGAACGCAGCTTGTCGATGTCGGTGTCCAGGACGGTGACATCGGCACCCATTCCCAGCGCCGTATTGGCCGCGTGCTGTCCAGCCACGCCACCGCCGATCACCACGACCCGCGCATTGGCCACGCCACCGACACCGCCCATGAGCACGCCTCGCCCACCCTCGGGCCTCATGAGGTGGTACGCCCCCACCTGCGGCGCCAGGCAACCGGCGACTTCGGACATCGGATAGAGCAACGGGAGCATCCCGGAGGCCTGCTGGACGGTCTCATAGGCCAGCGCGGTGGTGCCGGACTCCATGAGTTTGTCCCCCAGCGGCCGGTCCGCGGCCAGGTGGAGATAGGCGAACAGGACCAGATCCTCGCGCAGTCGGTGGTATTCCTCCCCGACCGGCTCCTTGACCTTGAGCACCATCTCGGCCGTCGCCCAGAGCTCATCCGCATCGTCGATGAGCGTGGCGCCCTGGCGCCTGTACTCCTCATCGCTGATCGACGAACCCAACCCTGCTCCCGACTGGACCAGGATCTCGTGTCCCGCCGCGGTTAGTTCCGCGACCCCGGCCGGAGTGAGTCCAACACGGTTTTCATTGTTCTTGACCTCTGTGGGGATCCCGATGCGCATTCCCGAAGGCTAGACCCAAAATGAGTGCGGCCGGGAGCCGCTGGCCTATGCTCCCGGGGTTTGGGAAACGCCCGCAAGCAAGGAGAAATATGCGTATCGCCACCTTCAACGTCAACGGGATCCGGGCGGCCCACCGGCGGGGGTTCCGAAGCTGGCTCGACCGCTCCGACCTCGATGTCGTGGCGCTGCAGGAGATGCGCTGCCCGCCGGCGGAAGTCCCGGCCGAGGCGGTCGACGGCTATCACCTCGCCTACGACCCCGGCGCCATCGCCGGACGCAACGGCGTCGCCCTTCTGACGCGCACGGAGCCCCTGGCCGTCCGGCACGGTTTCGGCAACCGTGAGTTCGACGGCGAGGGCCGCTACCTCGAGGTGGATCTCCCGGACGTGACGATCGGCTCGCTCTATCTGCCGAAGGGCGGAACGCCGTTCGAGGACGCGGCCTCGGAGGTCAAGTATCGCCGCAAGCTCCGCTTCCTGGCGTCCTTCCAGCATCACCTGACCAGATCCCGGCGACAGGCGCTGGCCGCCGGCCGGGAGTTCCTCGTGATGGGCGATTTCAACATCGCCCACACCGAACTGGACCTCAAGAACTGGAAGGCCAACCGCCGCTCGGAAGGTTTCCTGCCCGAGGAGCGGGAGTGGTTCACCGGCATCCTGGGCACGCGTCGCCTCGTCGATGTCGTACGCCGCCTCCACCCCGAGACCTCCGGTCCCTATTCATGGTGGTCCTGGCGCGGGCGTTCCTGGGACACCGATGCCGGCTGGCGGATCGACTATCACCTCGCCTCCCCGGGGCTGGCGCACCGCGCCCTCGCGGGCGGCACGCACCGCGACGAGTCCTACGAGACGCGAATGTCCGACCACGCACCGGTGGTGGTGGAGTACGCAGACCCTGCTGCCGATCACACTTCGGTGAGGCAATAACATCGGCCGGGGTCGGGATAGTCGAGCGTACGCTGCACCGCGGTTGGGCACTCCGCGGTTGCACTGTCCGGAATCGCACGACACAAGGGGTCCGAGGACGTGGGTCAGGTCGTGCGATGAATAGGGATCGACGCAGTTGGGTAGGGGGCGGTTATGCGCATCGTCTTCTGCCCGTGCCTGGTCCTGGTCTTCCTGCTGACCGGCTGTGGGCTCCGGGTGCCGACTGATCCGCGGGGCACCTTGGATGCTGTCCGCGCCAGTCAGGAGCTCACGGTCGGGGTTTCCCATGCCCCACCCTGGACCGTGGTGCGCGGCAGCCGCATCACTGGCACCGAAGTCGATCTGGTCAGGACCTTCGCGGCACGCCTCGGCGCCGATCCGCGCTGGGTGGTCGGGGGCGAGCAACACCTGGTCGATCAACTCGAACAGGGAGAGATCCACCTGATCATCGGTGGCATCACCACCGACACGCCCTGGACGACCAAGGTGTCGCCCACCCGCAGCTATGCCCGATCCGTCGATAACGAGGGCAAGGAACACAAACACGTGATGCTGGTGCAGTTCGGGGAGAACGAGTTCCTCAGCGAGCTCGAACGCTACCTCGACGAGCGGTCGGGCAAGCTCCGGTGATCCGACTCACGAGCAGTGACCTGCCGCCCGAGCAGCAGGAGGCCCACCGAAAGGCCACGCGGCTGGAGTGGATCTCGATCGGCTACGTGATCAGCGCGGTCGCACTTGTCCTGCTGGTGATGGGGAATTCCCAGGCGATGCGGGCCGCGTGGCTGGAGGACATGCTCAGCCTGTTGCCGCCGATCGCCTTCCTCATCGGCCGTCGGCTGGTGCGCCGGGAACCGGACATCGAGCACCCCTATGGCTGGCACCGCACCATGGGCGCGGGCCATCTCGCGAGCTCGCTCGCCCTGTTGGCGATGGGCGCATTCGTCGTGATCGAGTCGTCGATCGCGTTGGTGAAGGCGGAATATCCGACCATCGGGACGCTGAATCTCTTCGGCATCACGTTCTGGCAGGGCTGGGCGATGATCGCCGTGCTCGCGTACACGGGAATCCCGAACATCATCATCGGCCACCACAAGATCAAGCTGGCCGAGTCGCTGCACGACCGGGTGCTGCATGCCGACGGGGAGATGAACAAGGACGACTGGGCCACGGCCAGCGGCGCCATCATCGGCGTCATCGGCGTCGGGCTCGGAATCTGGTGGCTGGACGCCGCCATCGCCGTCGCCATCGGCGCCTCGGTCGTGCGCGACGGCGTCCGGAACGTCCGCGCCGCGGTCAACGGGCTGCTGGACGTGCGGGCGCGCACCACCGACAACTCCGAGGTCCATCCGCTGCTGCCGCAGATCAACACCCGCCTCCGCGAGCTGCCGTGGGTCCGGGACGCCGGCTGCCGTGTCCGCGACCAGGGTCACGTCTTCCACGTCGAGGCCTTCGTGGAGACGGACGGCGCCGTGGACACCGCTATGTTGCGGCAGGCCCACGACCGTGTGTGCGCGATCGACTGGAAGCTGGACGACGTGGTGGTGATCCCGGTCCACGAGTTGCCCGCAACCCTGGACAGGTCCGCGCGCCCGGAGCAGCCGCCGCAGTGAGGTCCTCTCTGCGATGCCCCACACGGAGCCACCGCGGGTGGAGCAGGACGCGAACTCGACCCGGGCCGAGCCGCTCAGGCGCGCTCGAGCAGCGGGCAATCCAGCCACGCATCGGCGATCCCGAAGGCACCGACCAGTGCCTCCGCCTGAGGTGCCAGTTCGGCGCACAGCTCGTCCACCCTGCGAGTGACTTCCTTCGATTGGGCGGCGGAGATCCGCCCGTGTTCCAGGAACCACGCCGCGTTCGTCTCCACCGTGGAATAGACGAACAGATCACACAATGAGCCGAGCAGTTCCCGACAGGCGCCGTCCTCGCACTCCTCGGTCGCGGATGCGAAGGCCTCCAGCAGGATGCGGTCGATGTGCGCCCACGCGGCCGCGAGCATATGCGGCTGGACATCGTCGAGCACTCCGACGGGATCGACCTTGAAGTCGTCGGCCCGGGCACGCATGCGCGCCGCCAACCCGGCAAGGGTGTGCTCGTCCCGGTCCTCGAACATCGCCAACTGACCGCCCCGCTCCGCCAGCGCGTTGTCCGCGTCCCGCCCCGGCGCACCGGCCATGAGCCGCTGGATGATCGTGCCGCCGAAGGCCCGCTCGACAACGGTCTCGGCGACGTTGCGCGCGGCGAACCGGATCATGGCGGCAGTGTCGAACGACTGGAATGAATCCCTGTACCTCGTCAGCAACCCCTTCGCCACCAGCTGCAGCAGCACCGTGTTGTCGCCCTCGAAGGTCGTGAACACGTCGGTGTCGTTCTTGAGCGCCCCGAACCGGTTCTCCCAGATGTAGCCGGCGCCGCCGCACGCTTCCCGGCATGTCTGGATCGTCCGGGTCGCATGATCGGTGTTGGCGATCTTCAGCGACGCCGCCCGCTCCTCGATCCGACGGACGCGCTCCTCGTCGATCTCTGCGGCATCGACCTGCCCGGTCCCCGCGCTCTCCGCCTTCGCCTGGTCCTGTTCCAGCGCGTGCAGATCCTCGATCAGCATGTTCGTCGCGAGCGCGAGCGCATAGCTCCGGGCGAGCGGCACGAGCAGTCGGCGCCGGTGGGTCGCATAGTCGATGAGCCGGATGCCCGCGGCGTGCGCGTCCGGCAGCCCCGCGGCATCACCATTCGGGGGCCGCAGGAACTGCCTCCGTCGCACCGCATAACGAATCGCGAGCGTGAGCCCATTGCGGGTCGCGGCCCCGGCTGCCGCCCCGACCGACACCCGTCCCCGGACCAGGGTTCCGAGCATGGAGAAGAACCGGCGGGCATCGTTGTCGATCACCGACTCATAGACCCCGTCGTCATCGATGGCACCGAAACGGTCGAGGAGGTTCGCGCGGGGCACGCGTACGTGATCGAAGACAATCTCGCCGTTGTCCACCCCCGGCAGCCCCATCTTGGGCCCGCAGTCGCGAAGGGTCACTCCCCGCCGCGCGACGCCCCGGGAGTCACGGATCGGCACCAGCACGCAGTGCACGCCATGCGACTCACCGTCGACGATGAGCTGGGCGAACACCGCCGCCATCGTGCCGTCCCGCGCCGCGTTGCCGATGTAGTCCTTCGTCGCAGCCGCCGTCGGCGTGTGGACGACGATCATGTCGGTCTCCGGGTCATAGGTCGCGGTCGTACGCAGGTTCGCTACGTCGGAGCCCCCACCGGTCTCGGTCATGGCGAAACAGCCGAGGAGGTCGCCTCTCTCGATCCGGGGAAGGTACGCGCTGTGGTGCCATTGGGTGCCCAACCCTGCGATGGCGCCGCCGAAGAGCCCGATCTGCACACCGAACTTGACGAACAGGGACAGATCGACATGGGCGAGGGTCTCGAAGAAGGTGAGGGAAGCGCCGACGTCGCCGCGGTTGCCCCGCTGGGCGGAGAGGCCGGTCTCGGTCCAGTCCTCGCGCAGGAGCGCCAGGAGCTGCCGAGTGGTCCGCGCGCGATAGTCGGTGATCGACAACGGTTCGATCGGTGTGGCCCAGTCAGCGGTCCCGAGCTCGTCGCGCACTCGGTCGCGCATCGCGGCCCAGCGGCCATCGAGGATCCGGCGGAGTGTGAGGACAGCGTTGTCGTCAGCCATGCACTGACACTACGCACCCAGCCTCATCGACGAGAGACGGCCTCCTGGATCGCCTCGGCATCGTGATCGGCGACCTCGGCGCGCTCGCTGCGGGGGCGGGGGTAGTGCCGGAAGTGTCGTCGGTCGTGGGCCAGGATCATCCAGGCCACGACGGCCACGGCCGCCACACCGACCGCGGTGAGATCGTTGCGCCACGAGAAGCTCACCGCGGAATAGGTCAGCAGCCCGATCGAGGCCCACGACGAGATCCGCACGATCCTCGGCGAGGGCCGGGAGAAGGCCAGGAACACCGCGGGCCAGGTGAGATACCAGGGATGCAGCGCGGGACTGCCGAGGATCAGCGCCATCCAGGCATAGACGAGGAACCGCATGGGCCGGGTCGGTGCCATCCGCACGAGCATCACCAGGATCAGCAGCACCATGATCACCATGGCGATCTGCCGGCTGAGGCGGACCATGCCGAGTGCCTCGCGGTGGTAGCCGAGATCGTTGAGGATGATCCTCGCCAGGTCGCCCAACAGCGTCGGTGGGGAGATCGTCGACACCATCCCGGGCACGTTGATGGCCTGGATCCAGCCCCAGCCCTGCGCCCCGGGTAGGCACGCGAGGGTGATGAGGGTGAAGGCCAGCACCATCACGAGCGTGGCCACGAAGACCCGCCAGCCGGCCTGCCACAACCGTCCGAACGGGGTGGCGGCGGTGCGGCGTACCCCCCAACCCAACAGGGCGACCGGCACGATCGCGAGAATCGCGGGGATCTTGACCGCAGCGGCCGCCGCAACCAGCACGCACCCGAGCAGGAACCGGCGTCTGGCCGCAGCCAGCAGCCCGAGCGAGATGAAGCCGATCATCACCGCGTCGTTGTGCGCGCCACCGACGAGATGGGCAATCGCGAGCGGGTTGACGAGCCCGAACCACATCGCCCGCCGCGGGGAGACGCGGAGTCGTTCGGCGAGGATGGGGATCGTGTACGCGGTCGCGACGATCCCGGCGATCGCCAGCATCCGCATCCCGACCGCCGACGACCAATAGGGCGAGTGCCCGAACACGTCGACGACGAGATGGGACAGTTGCAGGCTCAACGGCCCATAGGGCGCGCGCGTGAACCGCCACACCTCCACGACCTGTTCGCCCCAACGGTTCTGGAGCATCCCGGCGCCCATCTGATAGGGGTTGAGGCCCTCGTGGACCATGTACCCCTCGGCGGCATAGGCGTACGCGTCATGGCTGAAGATCGGCGGTGCGAGCAGCATCGGCAGGGACCAGAGCGCGAGGACGGCTCGGAAGTCAACCTCCGGGGCACCGTCGATGGGGCGGATCCGGAACCAGGCATCCATCACCAGGAGCACCCCGGTGAGAGCGGCGACGGTGCCGAGGGTGGGCCCGAGCCAGGAATATTCGCGGAATGCCCCGAGCACCCGCCACCAGGGGCTGTTGGCCGGCAGGAACGCGGGCGAGAGGCCACCGATCGCGATGAGCAGGCAGCCGATCATGCCCCGCCGGACCCAGGTGACTCGGTAGGCCTCGAACAGCGCCTCCGTCGCCCGCTGCTGGAGCTCGTTCCCCCGCGCCATGAACCGGCGACAGAGCGGTCCGGCCCAGCTCATGCGAGGTCCTCGATCTCGTGGACCAGGTCCGTCAACGCGCTCGCGGCGGGCATGGCGTCGTGCCGCCATTCGAGGGCGTCGAAGGGGCATTCCTCGACGCAGATGCCGCAGTACATGCACAGCGACCAGTCGATCGCGAACCGGTCGAGGACGTTGATCGTCCGTTCCCGCATGCCGCGGCCGGTCAGTTGCGCGGGTGCGTCGGGATCGACCTCGGTGTGGGAGTCGATGTGGATGCACCACACCGGGCATTCGCGCGCGCAGATCATGCACGAGGTGCATTTGTCCTCGATCAGCCGGATCCGGGCATGCGCGTCCCCGGCCGTCGCACGAGCGGTGGGTGGGGCCTCGGTCATCGTCGCCTCCGCACGCGGCCGCCCCGGGCGCTCTGGACGATGTCGGCGGGGTCCGCAGGGTCGGCTGCGGAATCGCGGTTACCCCAGATGTCCGGATCGGGTACGCCCGGTGGGGCCATCCTGCGCCGGCCGGCTGCGGCGCCGGTCTCCCCCGGCTCCTTGGAACCCGGCCAGGCGATGGCCGCGCGTGCGCCGAGCACCTCGTCCTTGCGCAGGGGGTGGCCGCCATAGCGTCGGGGCAGGAGGAGCGGCGTGCCGTCCCCGCCCAGGAAATCGACGCCGAACAGGTCGTGGATCTCCCGCTCCGCCCAGCCGGCGCCGGCGAAGATCCCGGAGAGCGTCGGCACCTGCGGATCATCGCGGTCGGCGCGGGTCTCGAGCCGGCGGGTCTCACCGGTCTCGCGGTTGAGCACCTGCAGGACCAGACGGAACTCGTTGCTCCGGCCGATCTCGTCGACGCAGTCGAGCCAGTCGAAATAGCGGAAGCCGGCGTCCCGAACGCTCGTGACAGTCGTGGCCCAATCGGTCACCGGCACCTGTTCGTTCATGCCTCCACCTGCTCTGCACGCGGGGACATCCGGAGCGACCGCAGGGCCTCACGGAGCGCGGTCGGAGTGGGCGGGCAGCCGGGCACGAACAGATCGACCTCGACGATCTGGGCGATGCCCTTGGTGACGGCGTACGAATCCCAATAGGGACCACCCGCCGATGCGCAGGCGCCGAACGAGATGACCCGGGCAGCGGGCACCTGCCCGAAGATGTTCCGCACGATCGGAAGGACGGTGTCGGTGACCGTGCCGGAGACGACGATCACGACGTTGTCGTCCGCACGCAGATCGGAGAGGGGCAGGCCCGCCGCAGCCGCTTCGACCTCCAGGGCGCAGCAGGCCAGGGCGATGTCGATGACGACCAGCGAGCGGTCGCCGAACCAGTCCCAGCAGCGCACCGGGCCAGCGTACCCAGTCACGCCCCGCAACAACGGCCGCCGCCGACACCGTGACAGGTGCAGGCGGCGGCCGGTGCAGGATCAGGCGAGACGGGACGGGGTCAGGCGCGCACGGCCGCCACGGAGCGCCGGTGGACGATGAGGCCCACGAGTGCGGCGGCCAGGCCGAAGAGCGCGGCAACCGCGAACGCGGACTGCATGCCGAGGGTCGCTCCCCCGCTGCCGGGCACGCGGGTCGAGGCGAGGTCGAACACGAGGGACATCAGCGCGGTGCCGGTGATGAAGCCGAGGTTGCGGGCGAGGTTGAGGACACCCGAGACGGCCCCCTGCTGGGCGCGATCGGCGCGGGACATGACCGAGGTGTTGTTGCCGGCCATGAACATCTGGTTGCCGGGAGTGAGCATGACCGCGGCGATCAGGAAGCCGACGACACCCCAGACCGGGGGCAGGGCGACGAACGCGACGGCGGCGATGGTCATCGTGGTGAGGCCGATGAAGGCCACCCTGGCAGCACCGAGCCGGTCGGCCAGTTGTCCCGCGGGGATGCCGGAGAGGATCGCCATGATCGGGCCGACCGCCATGACGAGCCCCATGCGCCAGGTGTCCAGGCCCAGTGCCAGCGTCAGATAGAAGGGCGGGATGATCGTGAACGTCATCATGACCAGTGCGCCACCGAACGTCATGCCGAGCTGGGGCAGGATGCGGATCGACTTGAGCATGCGGAAGTTCACCAGCGGGGAACCGGAGCGCAGCTCGACCCGGACGAAGACCGCGAGCACCACCACGACACCCACGAGGATGGCGGTCGTGCCCTGCCAGCCACCGGGGGTCAGGGTGACCGCCAGGGAATAGCCGGCCAGGGCGACCGCCAACAGCATCAGACCCGCCAGATCCAGCGGACGACGCTGCGCCGGAGTCGCGGCTGCGGTCGAGAGCTTCGTGCCGACCAGGAACAGGGCCAACAACCCGAGCGGCAGGAACAACAGAAAGGCACCCCGCCAGCCGAGCGCACCGGCGGCGATGAGCCCGCCGACGGCCGGCCCGAGGGCCATGCCGGTCGCCATGGAGGAGCCGATCGTGCCCATCGCACGACCCATTTCGTGGGGCTGGACGGTTTCCCGGACCAGGGCCACGGGCAGGGCCAGCATGGCCGCGACCCCGACGCCCTGAATCGCGCGCCCGGCGATGATCAGCCCGAGCGACGGGGCGAGCGCGGCGACCAGGGATCCCACGAGGAAGACGAGGATCGCGACCTGGAGCACCCTCGCCCGCCCGAGCGAGTCGCCCAACCACCCGGCGGGGACGATCAGCACAGTGCTGCTGAGCAGGAAGGCCAGCGTGGCCCACTGGGCGGTGGACATGTCCGCCCCGAACTGCGTGGCGACCTGCGGCAGGATCACATTGATCAGGCTCGTGCCCAGCGCCGCAACGATCGTGACGATCGAGAGTGGATAGATCTTGCGCAGCACGGAGGCTGACGAGTTGGTCGTCACCTGCGGCTCGCCGGAAGTCGTCTGCGTGGAAGTCATGAATACCACCCTAGGTATCCGATCTCGTTTCGGCAAAGCCGTTTGCCGTTTTGGCAAAGCACTCGTACCGTCGGGCCCATGAGCGACGTCACCAAGGTTCTCCGAGGAGTCGGTCCGCGCCTGCGCGCGCTGCGTACGGAACACGGCATCACACTGGAGGAACTGGCCGAACGAACCGACATCTCCGTATCGACCCTGTCGAGGCTGGAGACCTGCCAGCGGAAGCCGACCCTGGAGATGCTCCTGTCACTCAGTCAGCACTACCAGGTGCCGCTGGACGACCTGGTTGGCATGCCCGAACCGGAGGACCCCCGCATCCGGCTGCAACCGCGGCAGATCAGTGGCGGCCGGACGGTGTGGCCGCTGTCCAGCAGCACGGAGGGCGTACAGGCCTGGAAGATCGAACTGCCGCCCGCGTCGCGGCCATTGAAGCTGCACGAGCATGATGGGTACGAGTGGTTCTATGTGTTGAGCGGGACCGTCCGGCTGGTCCTCGGCGAGCAGGACCTCGAACTCGAGGCCGGCGAGGCGGTGGAGTTCGACACCCGCGTGCCGCACTGGTTCGGATCCGCCAACCATCAGAGCGCCGTGATCCTGAGCCTGTTCGGGAGACACGGCGAGCGCGTACACGTGCGGGACTGACGCGAGCGGAGCACCAAACAGGATCGCCTATGGACAGAAAAGAAATTTTTATGGCTGGAGGAGTATCGTCTCCCGAGAACTTGCGCAGCCACCGCCCAGGCCCGCCGCCCAGCGCACGGCACATCGGCGCACACATGACTTATATCGGCAACACGCTCACCCTAAGGAGCTACGGATAGTGACCCCGACCCAGACCCTCGACCGCGTGGTCATCCGCTTCGCGGGCGACTCCGGCGACGGCATGCAGCTGACCGGCGACCGGTTCACCGCGGACTCCGCGGTGTTCGGCAATGACATCTCGACCCTGCCGAACTTCCCGGCGGAGATTCGCGCCCCCCAGGGCACGCTGCCGGGCGTGTCGAGCTTCCAGCTGCACTTCGCGAACTACGACATCATGACGCCGGGCGACCGGCCGGACGTGCTGGTGGCGATGAACCCGGCCGCACTCAAGGCCAACCTCGCGGATCTGGCGCCGGGCGGGGTGATCATCGTCGACACCGCGGAGTTCACCAAGCGCAACCTGACCAAGGTGGGCTATGCGACGAGTCCGCTGGAGGACGATTCGCTGGAGGGCTATCAGCTGCACGCCTTCGATCTCTCCGGCCTGACGGTCGGTGCGGTGAAGGAGTTCGGGCTGACGCGCAAGGACGCGACGCGCGCCAAGAACATGTTTGCCCTCGGCCTGCTGTGCTGGCTGTTCAACCGCCCCACGGAGGGCACCGAGCGTTTCCTGGCCGAGAAGTTCGCCTCGAAGCCCGCGATCCGCGACGCGAACCTCACGGCGTTCCGCGCCGGCTGGGCCTTCGGTGAGACGACGGAGTCCTTCGCGCACACCTATACGGTGGCGGCCGCGTCGATGCCGCCCGGGGACTATCGCCAGATCACGGGCAACACCGCGCTGGCCCTCGGGCTGGTGACCGCGGCCCAGAAGGCGGGCCTGACGATGTTCTTCGGGGCCTATCCGATCACTCCGGCGTCGGACATCCTTCACGAGCTGACCAAGCTCAAGCGGTTCAACGTCCAGACCTTTCAGGCCGAGGACGAGATCGCTGCCGTGGGCGCAGCCCTCGGGGCGAGCTTCGCCGGCACGCTCGGGGTGACGTCGTCGTCCGGTCCGGGCATCGCGCTCAAGATGGAGACGATCGGCCTCGGGGTGATGACCGAACTGCCGATGGTCGTGGTCGACGTGCAGCGCGCCGGCCCGTCCACCGGCATGCCGACCAAGACTGAACAGGCGGACCTGTTGCAGGTGATGTTCGGCCGCAATGGTGAGGCCCCCGTCCCGATCATCGCCGCCAACTCCCCCTCCGACTGCTTCGACACCGCGATCGAGGCCACGCGCTGGGCCGTGAAATATCGGACGCCGGTGTTCGTGCTCTCGGATGGCTATCTGGCCAATGGCGCCGAACCCTGGCGCCTGCCGAACATCGCCGAGATCCCGGGCATCGATCCCGGGTTCGCGACCGGACCGAACGGTGCGGACGGCACGACGTTCGAGCCCTATCGCCGTGACGAGGAGTCCCTCGCCCGGCCGTGGGCCATTCCCGGCACCAAGGGCCTGGAGCACCGGATCGGCGGCCTCGAGAAGGCCGACGGCACCGGCAATGTCTCCTACGACCCGGCCAACCACGAGCGCATGACCAAGCTCCGCCAGGCCAAGGTTGACGGCATCGTCGCGGACGTTCCCGATGTCGTGGTGGACGACCCGTCGGGAGAGGCGAAGGTTCTCGTCGTCGGGTGGGGGTCGTCCTTCGGTCCGATCACTGCAGGGGTACGCCGGGTGCGCGCTGTTGGCGGCCAGGTCGCGCAGATCCACCTGCGCCACCTGAATCCGTTCCCGGCGAACCTCGGTGAGGTCCTGCGGGCGTACGACACCGTCATCTGCCCCGAGATGAACTCCGGCCAGCTCGCCATGCTGCTGCGGGCGAAATATCTGGTGGACGTCAAGAGCTATTCCCGCGTCCGGGGCCTGCCGATCTCGCTGTCGGAGCTCGCCCAGGACCTGCTCGAATACATCGGCCACACGGTCGACCCGACCACGGAACAGCTCCACGAAGAGGTCACCGCCAACGGGCGCGAGCCTCGCCAGGAGGGGTTCCACGATTCCTCCCCCCACCCGCTTTCCGATCTCGCTGCAAAGGACGCCAAGTGACTACCGATGCGCGCAAGACGATTGAGGAGTACGCCGGCCTGAACCGCGTGCCCCTGGCGATCGAACCGCTCAACCGCAAGGACTTCACCTCCGACCAGGAGGTGCGCTGGTGCCCAGGCTGCGGTGACTATGCCGTGCTGGCGGCCTTCCAGGGGTTCCTGCCGGAGCTCGGCATCGCCCGGGAGAACACGGTCATCGTGTCGGGCATCGGCTGCTCGTCGCGCTTCCCCTATTACGTGAATTCCTATGGCATGCACTCGATCCACGGCCGGGCCCCGGCGATCGCCACGGGCGTCGCGACGGCCCGCGAGGATCTGGGTGTCTGGGTCGTGACCGGTGACGGGGACGCCCTGTCGATCGGTGGCAACCACCTGATCCATGCGCTGCGCCGCAACGTCAACCTGACGATCCTGCTGTTCAACAACCGGATCTATGGCCTGACCAAGGGGCAGTATTCCCCGACATCGGAGCAGGGCAAGGTCACGAAGTCGTCCCCGTTCGGCTCCGTCGACTCCCCGTTCAACCCGTTGTCGCTCGCGCTCGGCGCGGAGGCGACGTTCGTGGCCCGGACCATCGACTCCGACCGCAAGCACCTCACCGAGGTGCTCAAGGCCGCGTCGGCGCACCGGGGCGCGAGCTTCGTGGAGATCTATCAGAACTGCCCGATCTTCAACGACGGCGCGTTCGATGCGATCAAGGGCGGCTCCACCGCCGACACGATCATCCCGCTCGTGCACGGTGAGCCGATCCGCTTCGGCAAGGACGGCAGCCGGGCGGTCGTTCGCCGCGATACCGGCGAGCTGGAGATCGCGGAGGTCGCCGACGTCGATGAGGACCGGATCGTCGTGCATGATGCGCACAGCACGGACCCGGCGTACGCGTTCTCGCTCTCCCGCCTCACCAGCACCGGTGTGCTCCGGCAGACCCCGATCGGGGTGCTGCGCCAGGTGGAGCGGCCCGCCTATGACGACGCCGTCCGCGATCAGATCGACACTGCCAAGAACGGGCAGGAGCCGACCGACGACGAGCTGCAGGCACTGATCAACGGCCGGGACGTCTGGACGGTCGTCTGACCCGGCCCCCGGCGTACGCGAAAGCGCTCCTTCTCCGACCCGCACACCGGGCCGGAAAGGGAGCGCTTCGTCGTTTCAGCCGAGATCTGCCCCGGCGCCGATCACCGGTCGAGCTTCCAGATCCGCTCGATGTAGTCCCGCATCGACCGGTCGGAGGAGAAGAAGCCGCACCGGGCAACGTTGAGGATCGCCGAACGGGTCCAGGCCTCCCTGTCGCGGTATTTCTCCTCGACCTTCTGCTGGGTCGCGGCATAGGACTCGAAGTCCGCCAGGGCGAGGAACCGGTCGTTGTTGAGCAGGTCGTCGATCACCGGTTCCTCCGTGCCGCCACCGTTGAAGTGGCCACTCGCGACGAGGTCGATCGCCCGGCGCAGGGTTTCGTTGTTCTCATAGAAGTCGCGCGAGCGATAGCCCTTGTCGCCCAACTCGGACACTTCAGGCTCACTGAGCCCGAAGAGGAAGAAGTTGTCATCGCCGACGAGCTGGCGGATCTCGACGTTGGCGCCGTCGTCGGTGCCGATCGTGAGCGCACCATTGAGGGCGAACTTCATGTTTCCGGTGCCGGAGGCTTCCTTGCCTGCGAGCGAGATCTGCTCCGACAAATCGGCTGCCGGGATGATCAGCTGGGCGAGCGTGACGTTGTAGTTTTCCGGGAACCACACCTGGAGCCGGCCGTCGAGCTTGGGATGGGCGTTGATGGTGGCGGCGACGCGATTGATGAGATACATCGTTTCTTTGGCGATCCAATAGCCGGGCGCCGCCTTGGCTCCGAAGACCACCGTGCGGGGCACGATGTCGGCCGGATCGAGGGCGCCTGACAACACCTGCTCATAGATGCTGACCACATGCAGGAGCTTGAGGCTCTGGCGCTTGTATTCGTGGAGGCGCTTTACCATCACATCGACCATGTGGTCGTCGTGGAGGACCGGGCCGCTCAACTCCCTCGCCAGGTCGCCCAGACGCTGCTTGTTGGCGAACTTGGCATCCCGGAACGCCGCGCGGAAGTCGGCATCGTCCGCATAGGGCTCGAGCTCTGCCAGTCGGTCCAAGTCGGTGACCCACCCCTCACCAATGGTGTCGGTGATCAGATCGGAGAGTGCGGGATTGGCACCCTGGATGAAGCGACGCGGGGTGATGCCGTTGGTGACGTTGGTGAACTTGTCCGGCCACATCTCGGCGAAATCGACGAGCACCTTGTCCCGCAGCAATTGCGAATGGAGTGCCGCGACGCCGTTGATCTTGGTGGCGGCCACAGCGGCGAGGTGCGCCATGCGGACGGCCTGGTGATCACCATCGCTGATGATCGACATGCGGCGGATCCTGTCCATGTCGTCCGGCCAGCGCTCGCCCACCTGGGCCAGGAACTCCTCGTTGATCTGGAAGATGATCTCGAGGTGCCGTGGGAGCAAGCGCCCCAGCAGCTCGACCGGCCACACCTCCAGCGCCTCGGGGAGCAGCGTGTGACAGGTATAGGCGAAACACTGGGCCGTGATCCCCCATGCCTCGTCCCACTCGAGCCCGTGCTCATCAATGAGCAGACGCATGAGCTCGGGCACCGCGATCACCGGGTGGGTGTCATTGAGCTGGAAGATGATCCGCTCGGGCAACTCCCGGACATCGAAGTCGACCGGCAGCGTGCCGTTGATGTAGTCCTTGAGCGAGCAGGCGACAAAGAAGTACTGCTGCTGCAGCCGCAGCTCCCGCCCCTGCGGGGTGGAGTCCTCGGGATAGAGCACCTTGGAGATGTTCTCGGCGAAGGTCTGGGCGCGCACGGCTTCCGCATAGTCGCCCGCATTGAAGATCGAGAGGTCGAAGGCACTCGTCGCCTGGGCGCTCCACAGGCGCAGGGTGTTGACCACACCGTTGCGATAGCCGGGGACCATGTAGTTGTAGGGCACACCCAGGACATTCCAGCCCGGCACCCACCGCCGAGCGGGCTGGCCGGATTCATCGGTGTATTCCTCCGTGTGACCGCCGAAGTCCACCTGCACGGCGCGCTCGGGGTTGGGGAACTCCCACGGCGCACCCATCGAGAGCCACCCGTCGGGCTGCTCCGACTGGCGCCCCTCGACGAAGGTCTGCCGGAAGATGCCGTATTCATAGCGGATGCCATAGCCGATGCAGCTCACATCCATCGTCGCGAGCGAGTCGATGAAGCACGCGGCGAGACGGCCCAGGCCGCCGTTGCCGAGCCCCGGCTCCACCTCGAGAGACCGCAGCTCCTCCAGATCCAGCCCGCAGGAGGCCAGCGCGCGATCGACGATCTCCGCGAGGTCCTGCGCGAGCAGTGCGTTGCCGAGCTGACGTCCCAGCAGATATTCGGCCGACAGATAGCCGACCATCTTGTCCTTGGGCTGCTGGCGCCGACGCCGCGCGGTCTTGAGCCAGTCGGCCATCAGATAGTGGCGCACCGTCCGCGCGAGAGCGAGGTATTGGTGGTTGGTCGTGGACCGCTCGAGGCTGGCGCCGCCGCCGAAGTTGAGCTCACGCAGGAAGGTGCGGGCGAACCCGTCCACCGAGTGCGGGGGAGCAACAGCCGGCTCCAGTGCCAGCGGATGTGCCGGGGTGAACTTGGGACCCAGGGTCCGGGCATCAACCTCGTGCCCTGCGGGCCATGCGGGGCCTGCCGGAGGTGTCGTGGCAGGCGGTCGCTGATGGGTCTCGGTCATCTTTGTCCTCCGAGCGGGTGACGGGTTCCCTCGAAGGTTAGTCCACCGGGCAGCCGAGAAGGTACCGGCCGGAATGCGCGGATGGGCGAATCCCCTCGTCACGGGAGCAACTGCGAGGACGCGCTGCCCATTTCGTTGGAGCCTCCGTCATCGGGATAGCCTTCCAGCTGTGACCCCTGACCGCCGTTCCCACAATCTTGGCGTGGCCGCCGCCCTGGGCGCGTACTCCCTCTGGGGCCTCGTGCCGATCTTCTGGCCGCTGCTGGATCGAAGTTCCGCACCGGAGATCCTGGCACACCGCATTGTCTGGTCGACGGTGCTGGGTGCGATTCTGGTTGCCCTGTTCGCACGCAAGCGGTGGCGGGCGCAGCTGACGGGCCGGGGGACGTTCATCCGACTGACGGTGGCGTCGGTGGTGATCGCGGTGAACTGGGGCCTGTACATCTGGGCGGTCAACAACGGCCGTGTCACCGAGGCTGCGCTGGGTTACTACATCAATCCGCTGCTGGCGATTCTCGCGGGGGTCTTCTTCTTCTCGGAGAAGCTGGCGCCGATGCAGTGGGCGGCGATCGGGTTGGCGACGGTGGCCGTGGTGGTGATCACGATCGAGTACGGGCAGCCGCCGTGGACGGCCTTGGTGCTGGCGGTGACGTTCACGATCTATGGGATCGTCAAGAAGCGGGTGAAGGTCGAGCCGATCGTGTCGATGACGGCGGAATCGGCGTTGATGACGATCCCCGCCATCGGGTTCCTCGTGTTCCTCGCGTCGCGGGGCGAGGGGGATTTCCTGCAGCACGGGATCGGCTATGACCTGTTGCTCGCCTGTGCGGGTGTGGTCACGGCGGTGCCGCTGTTGTTGTTCGCGTACGCCGCACAGCGCATCCCGCTCAGCCTCATCGGCCTGACGCAGTATCTGGCGCCGACGATGCAGTTCCTGCTCGGGGTGTTCTATTTCAAGGAGGCCATGTCGACGGGCCGCTGGATCGGGTTCACGCTGGTGTGGGTGGCGTTGATGATCATCTCGGTGCAGGCCGTCAGCGCGATGCGGCGTTCCCGGCGCCTGCATAGAGTGGCCGGGTGAGCACTGAACTTTCCGAGTCGGCCCCCGCGCTGACTTTCGACGATTTCGACACCGATGTCAGCCCCGGCGATGACCTGTTCCGCCACGTCAACGGCACGTGGTTGAGGACTGCGGAGATCGATGCGGACAAGCCCGGCGCGGGCGCGTTCATCGAGCTCCGCGACCAGGCGGAGGAGGCGGTCCGCGACATCATCACCGGTCTCGACGGTGGTGCACCGGGCAGCGATGAGGCCCGAATCGCGGATCTCTACGCGAGTTTCATGAACACCGAGCGGATCGAGGAGCTGGGCGTACGCCCGCTCCTCCCCTGGCTCGACAAGGTCGATCAGGTCGATTCGACGCGCGCGCTGTCTCGCCTGTTCGGCACCTGGCTGGGCCTGGGCGTGCGCAGTGTGCTGGGTTTCGGGTCCGACTCCGATCCCGGCAATCCCGATCGCGCCCTGTTGTTCAGCGGACAGTCGGGGCTGGGGTTGCCGGACGAGAGCTATTACCGCGAGGAGCAGCACGCGGAGATTCTCGGTGAGTACGCGGAGCATGTGGAGCGCACGTTCGCGCTGCTGGGTGCGGCCGATCCGGCGGGCGCTGCAGCCCGGGTCGTGGAGCTGGAGAAGGCGATCGCGACGGTGCACTGGGACCGGGTGCGGCGGCGGGATCTGCAGCAGATGTACAACCTGCAGTCCTGGACCGACTTCACCGCGTCCGCACCGGGGATCGACTGGCCGGAGTTCCTGTCGGGCGCCGGCATCCCGGAGACGGCACTGGCCGAGGTCGTGAACGCCCAGCCGTCCTTCGTCACGGGTCTGGCGGAGCTGGTGAGCGAGGACCGTCTCGAGCAGTGGCGGGACTGGGCGAGGTTCGCGCTGGTTTCCTCCCTGTCGCCCTATCTCGCGGAGGATTTCGTCGCGGAGCGGTTCCGTTTCTATGGGACGGTGCTGAGCGGCGTACCCACCAATCGCGAACGCTGGAAGCGCGGCGTTGCCCTCGTCGAGGGCGCCCTCGGGGAGGCGGTCGGGCGGATCTATGTCGACCAGCACTTCACCGCGCACGCCAAGGCGCGGATGGACGAGCTGGTGGCCAATCTGATCGAGGCCTATCGGCAGTCGATCAGCGAGCTGGACTGGATGACCGAGGAGACCCGCAAGGAGGCGCTGCTGAAGCTGTCGCGGTTCACGCCCAAGATCGGGTTCCCGGACAAGTGGAAGGACTATTCCACCCTCACGATCGACGCCGATGACCTCATCGGCAACGTGATCGCCTCGAACCGGTTCGATCTCGACGAGGAGATCCGCAAGGCGCTCAAGCCGGTGGATCGTCACGAGTGGTTCATGACTCCGCAGACGGTGAATGCGTACTATCACCCCCTCCGCAACGAGATCGTCTTCCCGGCCGCGATCCTGCAGCCGCCGTTCTTCAACGACGCGGCGGATGATGCGGTGAACTACGGCGCGATCGGCGCGGTGATCGGACACGAGATCGGCCACGGGTTCGACGACCAGGGCTCCACCTGCGACGGCGAGGGGCGCCTGCGGAATTGGTGGACCGATGCCGACCGCGAGGCGTTCACGGAGCGGACGGCGAAGTTGGTGGATCAGTACGCCGTCCTGTCCCCGGAGGGCGCCGACGGCCAGACGGTGAACGGTGAGCTGACGATCGGCGAGAACATCGGCGATCTGGGCGGCATCGGCATCGCGCTCAAGGCGTGGCGGATCGCGACGGCCGGGACCGAGGTGCCCGAGATCGACGGGCTCACCGGCGAGCAACGGCTGTTCCTGTCGTGGGGTGCGATCTGGCAGGCGAAGTTCCGGCCCGAGATGGTCAAGCAGCGCTTGGCCACCGACCCGCACTCCCCCAACGAGTTCCGGTGCAACCAGATCGTGCGCAACATGGACGCGTTCTATGACGCGTTCGGCGTGACACCGGAGAACGAGCTCTGGCTCGCTCCCGAGGAGCGCGTCACGATCTGGTGATGCGACCAGCGCATGCGCCACGACGTCCATGGCCCCACCTGCATGGGTGGGCCCATGGCAGGATCGCCCCCGTGACGATCATCGCTGCTGCAGACGGATCCGCCCTCGGCAACCCCGGCCCGGCCGGCTGGGCCTGGTATGTCGATGACACCTGCTGGGCCGCCGGCGGCTGGCCGCACGGCACCAACAACATGGGCGAGCTGATGGCGGTGCTCGACCTGCTCGAGCAGACCGCCGGGTCCGGCGAGGACCTGCATGTGCTGTGTGACAGCCAGTATGCGATCAACGTCATCACCAAGTGGACGGCGGGGTGGAAGCGCAAGAACTGGCGCAAGGCCGACGGCAAGCCGGTGATGAACGTCGAGCTGGTCAAGGCCCTCGATGAGGCGATGCAGGGCCGGACGGTGACGTTCGAGTGGGTACGCGGCCATGCCGGCCACGAACTCAACGAGGCCGCAGACCGACTCGCGCGGGCAGTCGCGACGGCGTACCAGAACGGACAGGAGCCCGTCACCGGACCGGGGTTCGCGGGCACGACCGCGTCGCCGGGCGGTGCGGCGTACGCGTCCACGCACGACCGATTCAGCGTGGGCCAGACCGAGCCCGCGCCGGCGCTGTTCACCCTGGACCCGGAGGATCCCGAGCTCGACGACGCCGAGGAGGACTGGGCGCTGCCCGGGGACGAGCCGGTCGAGGATCCGGACCCGGATGACCTGTTCGGCCCGGTCGATGTGCCCGGTCTCGATGCGGACGTCACGGCGCTCGAGCACGTGATCGATCTGGAGCGGGCGTTGTTGACGGCGGGGGTACGCAGCGATCCCAGCCGGGTCGCCGCGCTGCTGCATCCGGACTGGTATGAGGTCGGGACCTCCGGCCGGATCTGGAACCGCGCCGAGATGCTGGCCACGATCGGCCCGCTGGAGGGCGAGGTCGACTGTGAGGTCATCGACGCCCAGCGGCTGGCGAAGGATCAGATCCTGCTCACGTGGCGCAGCACCGGAGCCGGGCGGTCAGCGGTGCGGACCTCCCTGTGGGTACGCCGCGAGGCGAACTGGGAGCAGCGGTTCCACCAGGGGACGCCGGAGGGGTGAGGGAAGACGGTCCCCGCACGGCACTCCCGTGGGTGGGATCTCCCGAGTGACAGTCCGGTTTTGAGGGGTTCCCCAGCGACTGTCGGGGGTCGGATCGTCGCCCTTGTACTTTGACCCGCTGGATGGGTCAAAGTACAAGGAGGCCACCTGCCTAGTGGATGAGCACCGCGACGGTGTGGATCACCAGTCCCGCGAGCGCGCCGACGATCGTGCCGTTGATGCGGATGAACTGCAGGTCGCGGCCCACGAACAGCTCGATCTTGCGGCTGGCCTCGTCGGCGTCCCAGCTCTCGACGGTGTGGGAAATGATGCCGGCGAGCTCCGGGCCATAGCGCTGCACCAGATAGCAGACGACGTCGTTGAACCGGCTCTCCAGGCGGGCCCGGAAGGTCTCGTCGTCGTTCAGGTGCTGTGCGAACTCGGCGATCCAGCCGTCCACTCGCCGCCACAGGGAACTGGTCTCATCCTCCATGGCCGCCAGCAGGGAGTCGCGGAGCGATCCCCACAGGCTGATGACGGTGTCGGTCAGGGAGGGGTGCGTCAGCAGGCGGACCTTGAGAGCCTCGGCCCGTTCGCGGATGTGCTCGTCCTCCTGCAGGTCCCGGGCAAGGTCACCGAGGAGATCGTCGAGGGCGACGCGGATGTCGTGTCCGGGGTCCTCCCGGATCTGGGTGATCCAGGTCTGGATCTGCTCGTAGCCCCACTTGCCCACCATCCGGTCCACCCAGATGGGGCTCCAGACCGGGGCCCGATCGCCGATAAGCTTCTGGAGCCGTTCGGGGTTCCGCTCGACCCACAGATCCAATTCGCGGAGCAGAAGGTCGACCAGGCCGTGGTGGGCCTCGTCGTCCACGATTCCCTCGAGGAACGCTCCCGCGATGGGGGCCAATTCTTCCTTCGCCAAGCGCGGCAGCAGGGATTCCTCGACGATCGTTCTGATGTCATCGTCACCGACGCGGCCGAGTGCCCGGCGCGCGAGCGACACCACTTCGGTGATCACCCGATGCCGGTTCCGACCCTCCGACAACCACTCCGCGAGCCGCAGGCCGGTGTGGGTGTGCTCGAGGCGCTGCCGGACCACCGCCTCGGTCAGAAAGTTGGTGGTGACGAACTGCTGCAGCGAGCGGCCGAGATCGTTCTTGCGGCGTTTGACCAGCGCGGTGTGCGGGATCGGGATTCCCAATGGGTGGCGGAACAGTGCAGTGACCGCGAACCAGTCCGCCAGCGCGCCAACCATCGCTGCCTCGGCCGCGGTGTTGACGAACCCGAGCACACTCTCCGGAGCATGTCCCCCGGTGAGCAGGAACACGATCGCAGCGAAGACCAGCAGCGAGGTCGCGACGATCCGCATCTGTCGCAGGCCCTTGCGCCGGATCTCGTCCTCCGGCGAATCCTCCAGCATGGACGGCGGTGCCCCACCCGGGGGAGCTGGTGCCGGCGGCACATCACCTGCAGTCAGCACCGGTGACCCGGCAGTCTCCTCGGCAGGATCGGCGGAGATGGGAAGGTCGTCGGGAGCAGCAGGACCGTCGGCATCCGGTGTCACCGGGTCGGTGGAATCGGTCACGGAACGATCGCCCCCTTCTGCTCGAACGCGGCCACCTGGGCAAGTCGGCGTACATGCCGTTCTGCGCCCGAGAAGTCGGCCCTCAAGAACTCCTGAACAATCTCCCAGGCCGCCTCCGGCGTGTGCATCCGGGCCCCGATCCCGATGACGTGGGCATCGTTGTGCTCGCGGGCGAGACGGGCGGTCTCGGGTGAGTACGCGAGCGCGGCCCGGCAGCCCGGCACCTTGTTGGCCGCGATCTGTTCCCCGTTCCCGGAATCGCCCAGCACGATGCCGCGCTCCCCCGCGGCGACACAGGCCAAGGCGCAGGGGATGACCCAACGCGGATAGTCGTCCTCCGGCTCGAGAGTCGGGGCACCGTGGTCGATGACCTCGTGGCCCGCAGCGGTCAACTGTTCGACAAGGAACTGCTTGAGCTCGAAGCCGGCGTGGTCGGTGGCGATGTGGACGCGCATTTCAGCTCTCCTGACGGGTGGGGTCCGTGGTCCTGTGCTCGGTTCCCCGCGTGGGATCCGAGTCCTTGGTGGGGGGATGAGTCGGGCTCGGCCGCCGTCCGGCGGGCCGGGCCTGGGGCGGAGCGAGCAGGAGCGTGGCGACGATGCCCAGGACGGCGACGGCCCCGGGCATCAGCATCGAGTGGCTCATGGCCGTCGAGAATCCCATCTCCAGCGGTGCCGGGATCCGGGTCCCCATCGCTGCCATGCCCGCATCGCCACTGGCGGACCCGAGCTGGGCAGACAGTTGGGCCTCCATGAACGCCGCGATCGCCGCGCTACCGAGCACGGCACCGATCTGGCGGGTGGTGTTGTAGATCCCGGACCCCGCCCCCGCCCGGTGCAGCGGCAGGTTGCGGGTCGCCGAAACCGAGAGCGGCCCCCAGATGCAGGCATTCGCGGCGCCGAACATGCCCGATGGGATCAGGAGCCAGAGGATGGAGATGCCGGGACGCATGAACCAGGCGTACACGGCCATGGAGACGACCATCAGCGTGAACCCTCCGACCGCGAACCACTTGGGGTCGCTCCGGTCGATCAGGCGGCCGACGATCGGGGCCAGCACACCTGTGATGACGGCGAGCGGCAGGGACAGCAGGGCGGCCTGGGTCGGTGTCAGTCCGCGGGCGGTCTGCGCGAACAGTGTCATCGGGAACATCATCGCCGTGACGAGAAACCCCATGACGAGGATCGCCCCGTTCGCGACGGAGAAGTTGCGGTCGCGGAACAGCGCTGGTGGCACGAGCGGCTCCGCGGCCCGGGACTGGAAAATTGCGAAGAACACGAGCACCACGGCGCCGGCGATGATCAGGGACCAGACGGAGATGGGGCCGGTGATGGTGCCCCAGTCGTACGTTTGACCTTCCTGGATGCCGAACACGATGAGGAACATCCCGATCACGTTGAGGGCGACGCCGAACCAGTCGAAGCGGTGGGGATGGCGTTCGAGGCTCGGGACATGTCGGACGACGGCCAGGAAGCCGATCACCCCGACCGGCAGGTTGACGAAGAAGATCCATTCCCAGCCGAGGGTGTCGATGAGTACGCCGCCGAGCACCGGGCCGACCAAACTCGCGACGCCGGCGACCGACCCCCAGAGGCCCATCGCCGGGCCCCGCTTGTCGGGCGGGAAGATCCGCGTGATCACCGCCATCGTCTGCGGTGTCATCATCGACGCGCCCAGGCCCTGCACCGCCCGCGCCGCGATCAGCGCCTCGATGGTGTTCGACAGACCGCACGCCGCCGAGGCCAGGGTGAAGACGGTCAGCCCGACGAGATAGACCCGTTTGGGACCGAACATGTCGCCGAGCCGGCCGGTGCTGAGGAGGGGCACGGCGTACGCGAGCAGGTACGCGCTCGTCACCCAGACCACGGCAGTGATGCTGGCGTCGAGGCTGCGCATCAGCGCCGGAGTGGCGATGGACACGATCGTCGAGTCGACCAGGATCATGAAGAAGCCGATCACCAGCGACCAGAGGGCCGGCCAGGGCTTGGTCGTGGGAAGTGACTGCGGCGGGACGCCGGTCATGTCACAGCCCGTCCCGGTCGGCCCACTCCAGCAACGGCTCGAGACCGTGGTGGACGTCGTCGATCGCGGCGTGCAGGTCGCCCAGCCGGGCGAACCGGTCGGGCACGGTCGCGAGGGTGAAGTCCTGTGGGTCGAGGTCGTCGTCGATCTCGTCCCAGGTCACCGGCGTGGACACCGTCGCGTCCGGCACCCCCCGCAATGAATAGGCGGACGCGATCGTGTGGTCGCGTGCGTTCTGGTTGTAGTCCACGAACACCGCGTCGCGTGGCCGGTCCTTGCGCCACCACGCAGTGGTCACGTCCTCCGGGGCGCGGCGCTCGACCTCCTTGGCGAAGGCCAGCGCCGCGCGCCGGACCTCCTGATGACCCCAGTCCGGCCGGATCCGCACATAGACATGCAGCCCCCGGCCACCGGAGGTCTTGGGGAACCCCACGACCCCGAGTTCGTCGAGCACCTCCCGGACCACGGCGGCGACCCGGCGTACGGAGGCGAAATCGCAATCCGGCATCGGGTCCAGATCGATCCGCCACTCGTCGGGCTGCTCGACGGCACCGCGGCGGGAATTCCAGGGATGGAACTCGACGGTTGACATCTGTACGGCCCAGATGACCTGCGCCAGCTCCGTCACGCACAGCTCGTCCGCGGTCAGGTCATAGCGCGGGAAATGCAGTTCCACGGTCTCGACCCAGTCCGGCGCGCCGCGCGGAATCCGCTTCTGGTGGACCTTGTCCCCGGCCAGACCCTTGGGGAACCGGTGCAGCATCGTGGGGCGCTCGCGCAGGGCGCGGACGATCCCGTCCCCGACCGCGGCGTAGTAGTGCGCGATGTCGAGCTTCGTCCACCCGTGGTCCGGGAAGTAGACCCGGTCGGGGTTGCTGATCCGAACCGTGCGCCCGCCCACGCTCAGCTCGACCGCCGGGGCGGCGCCTTGTGCCATGGCGACCACTGTAGGACTTCGACTCCCCCGCACCGTCGCCCGACCCGGAATCCTCGTGTCCTGCCGAACCGTCGGACGCCCTCCTCGAGTGCCCCTGCGGTGTTGTCATCACCGCAGTCCAGGGGCACACGAGTGCTGTGGCTGAGTGGTCAGGCGGGGTCAGGGGTGGGTACGCCGTCCTCGGCGGGCCCGTCCAGCATCGTGTCCAAGTCGGTTGTTTCCTCGTCATCCGCCTCGCGCCTCCGCTTCTGGCCGCGGGTGCTGATGCGCAGCTTGAGGTTCTCGACCAGGTGATAGAGCACCGGGACGAGGATCAAGGTGAGCGCGGTCGAGGACACCAGACCGCCGATCACGACGATCGCCAGCGACATGGAGATGAACACCCCGCCACCGGTGATCCCGATCGCCATCGGCACCAGCGCCATGATCGTCGCGAGGGCCGTCATGACGATCGGCCGCAGTCGCAGCCGGGAACCGTTGATGATCGCCTCGTCGAGACCGGCGCCTTGGTCACGGTATTGATTGATGAGGTCGATCAGGACGATCGCGTTGGTCACGACGATGCCGATGAGCATGAGCAGACCGATCATCGACGCGATGCCGAGGGCGGTGTCGGTGAGCAACAACAGACCGATCGCACCCGTCGCGGCGAACGGCACGGAGATCAACAGGATCAGCGGCTGCACCAGTGACCGGAAGGTCGCGACCATCACCAGATAGACGATCGCGATCGCCACGCCCATGGCCAACCAGAGCTGGTTGAACGCCTCCTGCTGTTCGCTGGACACGCCCCCGATCGTGGCCTCGACGCCGGCGGGCAGGTCGAGCACGTCGAGACCCTCCTGCAGGGCGGTGGTCGCGGCGCCGAGGTCGTCCCCCGTCATCGCGGCAGTGATCGTCACCGCGCGCTCCCCGTCGACCCGGCGGATCGTCGCATCGCTGGGCACCTCGACGACATCCGCGACCTGGTTCAGGACGACGGCGTCCCCGGTCGCCTCCCGGATCGCCTCGCTCCGCTCCTGCATCTCGGTGGCCCGGGCGCGCTGGGCAGCGGCATCGGCGCGGGACTGCTGCAGCTTGTCGGCGGACTCGTCCAGGGCGGTCAGTTGTTCGCGCATCCTGTCCCTGGTCTCGCGGAGCTGCTCAAGTTGCGCGTCCCGTTGTGCGCGGGCCTGGGCGAGCGCCGCCTGCTCGGCCTGGGCCTGGGCAGCCGCGGCCTGGGTGGGATCGACCGGCATGCCGGGCGGGAGGGCAGGCATCATGCCGGAAGCGGGCGGTGTGAGCGGAGCCGATTCCAGTTGGGCAATCTGGTCGACCAGCTCGGACAGTTGTCGCTGCAATTCGGCGCGCTGGTCGCGGAGTTGCTGCTCCTGCTCGTCGAACTGCTCCTCCGCCCTGGCGACCTGGCGTTCGGTCTCCGCGTCCTGGTCGGCTTGGAGTTCATCGCTCAGCCGCTGCTGCTCGTCCATCGTCTGTTGCTGGGTGACCGGCAGCTCGAGGTTCTCGAGCTCCTCCTTGGTCCGGACCGGTTCCCGCGAGCGGAGGATCAGCTCCTGGGTCCGGTCATCGACCGTCACTTCACCCAGCGGTGTCCCCCGCATCGCCTGCAGCACCGCCGGACCGATCGTGCCCTGGTTCATGCCGACGGCCGCGGCGTCGTCGTGGCGCACGTTCACCTGCAAGACCGTCCGCCGCTCGGCCAGGTCGGACGCCACCTGCCCGATGTCCGGCTGTTCCCGCATCATCCGCAGCACATCGTCGGAGCCACGGCGCAGCGCCTCCTCGTCGCGGCCGGTCACCTGCACCGCGAGGTCCTGGCTGCCCGTCGCGCCACCGGCGGTGATGACCTCGATCTCACCGACATCCGTCCGTCCGTCGAGTTCGGCCCGGATGCGGTCCGCGGCCTCCTTGCCGGACGAACCGGGAACGAGGGTCACCGAGATGTCGGCCTTGTTCGACGCGGCCCCGCCACCGGCGAACTGTGCCTCGAAGCCTCCGCTGCCGACGGAGGTCGAGTATGTCTCCACCGCCGCATCCGCCGCCAGCACTGCCTCCACCCGCTGGGCGGCGGCATCGGTCTCCGCCAACGACGTGCCGATCGGCAGCGTCTGACGGACGGACAGCGACGTGTCCCCGGTGTCGCCGAGGAAGTCGGTCTTGAGCACGGTCGCGCCCGCCATCGTGGCGGCGAACACCAGGCCGGCGATCACCAGCGTGACGACCGGGCGGCGTAGCGCCCACCGCAGGGTCGGCAGATAGGGCCGCTGCAGCCCGGTCTCCGCGGACTCGTGGGACTCCCGGGCGGGTTCGGCGGCCAGCTTCTCGCGGCGTTCGCGGGAGGGTCGCATGAACCAGTACGCCAGCACCGGCACCACGGCCAGCGCCACGACCAGCGACGCGATCAGTGCAACCGACACCGTCAGCGCGAACGGTCGGAACAGCTCGCCCGCCATCCCGCTGACGATGGCGAGCGGCATGAACACCGCCACCGCCGTCGCGGTCGACGCGGTCACGGCGGCAGCCACCTCGCGCACCGCGCGTACGATCAAAGACACCCCGAATTCCTCACCCAGGCCCGCGTGCCGCTCGATGTTCTCGATCACGACGATGGAGTCGTCGACCACGCGACCGACCGCCACCGTCAACCCCGACAGAGTGAGCAGGTTGAGCGAATAGTCCGCCCAATAGAGCGCAATGACCGCGAACAACAGGGACAGCGGGATCGAGATGGCGGTGACGATCGTCGAGCGCGCCGAGCGCAGGAACAGCAGGATCACGAGCACGGCCATCAGCAGTCCGAGACCGCCCTCGGTCGTCAGGTCGTGAACGGACTGCTCAATCCACGGTGCCTGGTCGAACACCGTCGCGAACGACGTGTTGCCACCGATCTCCCGAGCGATCCCGGGGAGCTCGTCATGCACGGCGTGGGCGACCGTCACCGTGTTGGCATCCAGTGTTTTGGTGACCGCGAGCGTCAGCGAGGGCTGCCCGTTGACGCGGGAGATCGTGGTCGCCTCGACAGGCACGTCGGCAACCTCCGCGACTTCCCCCAGCAGCACGGGTCCGTCCGCGCCCTGCAGGCGAATCGCGCGCAGCGCCTCCAGCGAGTCGAGCGTGCTGCCGACCTGGACGGTGAGGTCCTGGCCGTCCTGGTTGATCTGGCCACCGGGAATCACCGAGCGATGGGCCTGGATCATCTGGGGGATCTGGTTGGGGTCGATCCGGCGGTCGGCGAGGTCGTCCTGCCTCGTCGTGATGACCACCTGGCGGACCTGTTCGCCCGTGACCGTGGCATCCCGGACCCCTGGCAGGGAATTCAGTCGCGGCAGGGCGATGTTCTCCAGGTCCTCGGACAGCACCTCGGGGTCCTTGTCGGAAGAGACCGCCATCAGCAGCACCGGCAGGTCGTCCAGGCTGCCCACCGTCAACCGCGGATCGACATCGGCGGGGAGCGCGGAGCGTACCCCCTCCACCGCCGACCGCAGCTTCGCCTCCATGTCGTTGGTGTCCTCGCCGAAGTCCCACTGCACCTGGACCTGCGACATGTTCGTCGCCGACACGGAGCTGACGGTCGTGATGCCCTGGACGCCCTTGACCGCGTCCTCGACGCGTCGTGTCACGTCGCGTTCGATCGTGCCCGCGGAGGCACCCGGATAAACCGAGACCACGCTCGCCCCGGGAATCGTCAGGGACGGGAAGATCTCCTGTTTCAGGGTGGTGGCGGTGAACACGCCGAAGCCCACGATGATCAGGGAGATCAACATGACCACCGCACGGTTCGCCAAGCTGATCCGGGTCAGACCGACCATGCGCTTCTCCTGTCCGCGTGCCGGCAATCGCTTCCCACGATCACGCGCGTGCGATTGCTCACCGCACGATGCAACCCTAACGACCGCGACTGACAATCCGGTCGGGTTCCAGGTTGCCGGCTGGGTCACGGGCCCCGCGCGGCAAATTGTCGGACGCCTGTGATTGAGTCGTGACATGACACCGATGCGCCGCATTCCAGCCCTCGACACCGCTGTCTCCGCCCTCGGCTATGGCTGCATGGGCATCAGTTGGGCCTATGTGTCCCCCGCCGACCGCGATGACGAGGCGGGGGTCGCCATCATCCGCGAGGCCCTCGACAGTGGGGTGACCTTCTTCGACACCGCCGATGCCTATGCCGATGGCCACAACGAGCGCGTCGTCGGCCGCGCGCTCGCCGAGTCGGGCGCCTCCCCGGTCGTCGCCACCAAGGCGGGCTTCGTCGGCAACATCGTCGACGGCAAGATCGTGATGACCCGCAACGGCCGCCCCGAGCACATCCGCGCGGCGTGTGATGCCTCCCTCCAGCGCCTGGGGCTGGAGGTCATCGATCTCTACTACCTGCACCGCGTCGATCCGGAGGTTCCGCTGGAGGAGTCCTGGGGGGCGTACGCGGACTTGGCCGCCGCAGGCAAGATCCGCGCCGCCGGGCTGAGCGAGGTTTCCGTGGAGCAGGCCGATGCCGCCCACGCGATCCACCCGGTCGCCGCGATCCAGTCGGAGTTCTCCCTGTGGGCACGCGACGCGGCCGGGGGAGGACAGAACCAGGATGGAGCCGATGTCGGGGACGTGGTGTCCTGGACCAAGGACCACGACGCGATCTTCGTTCCGTTCTCTCCCCTGGGTCGGGGGTTCCTCACCGGACGGGTCTCGGTCGGCGATCTCAAGGCCGGCGATTTCCGCACCCAGCTCGGGCGTTGGCAGAGCGACGCGGTGCAGGCGAATCAGGCGATCGTCGAGGGAGTACGCAGGGTCGCCGACCGGCACAGCGTCACCCCCGCCGCAATTGCGCTGGCGTGGGTGCTGGCCCAGGGTGAGCACATCATCCCCATTCCGGGCACGACCAAGTCAGCCAATCTCCAGGCCAATCTCCAGGCGCTGACCGTGACGCTCACGAACGATGATCTCGCGGAGCTGGACGGACTCCCGCCGGCCGTGGGTGGTCGCTATTGACCCCGACTCCACTGCAAATGTCGACATATGGCACTCTCGTGCTGTTGGCACACCGCCCACGGAACGGAGCTGAATCATGGGACTTCTGGACCTGCTGCGGCGCGACCGGGCGAAGGAGGACATCGCCACGACGAGGTCGGCCATGGAGGCCGCGCGCGACCCGGACTCCGACGCCCAGGGTGCCGTCTCGCGGCTGATCGCCAAGCTCCTCGATGTCGGCATCGACGGTCGTGGCCCGTTCCCGGGCGCTGCCAAGGTGGCGGACAAGACCCGCCGCTCGGTCGGGGACTCTGCCCGGGAGCAGGAAAAGGCCCTCGACAAGTTGATCGCCCAGCACGTCCGGGGCGGGGCCGCGGGTGGATTCGTCACCAGCCTGGGTGGTTTCATCACCATGCCGGTGGCGATCCCCGTCAACGTGTTCGAGTTCTATGTCCAGGCCACCCGCATGGTCGCCGGGATTGCGCACCTGCGGGGCTATGACATCACCGCTCCCGAGGTACGCACCGCCGTCCTGCTCACCCTCATCGGCAACGATGCCACCGAGGTCCTGACCAAGGCCGGCCTCCCTGTCGGTGCCGTCGCCGGAGGGGCCGCCACGTCACTGCTCGTGGGCCGGCTGCCGAAGTCGGCACTCATGGTGGTCAACAAGGCCGTCGGTTTCCGGCTCCTGCGCTCGGTCGGGCAACGCACGCTCGCACGCTTCGGCAGGCTCGTCCCGGTCGCGGGTGGTGTGCTCGGTGCCGCGCTCGACGGATTCCTCATGCGCCAGCTCGGTCGAGCCGCACGCCGGGAGTTCCCGCGCCGCTGAGGAGGCGTACCCCGTCCAGCGCCTCCACCGGCGCACTCCCGGTCTTCAGCAGACGCGGCGCACCCAGCCGCGGGTGTCGGCGACGTCGCCCTGCTGGATCCCGAGGAGATGTTCCCGCAAGGCCATGGACTTCGTGCCCGGCTTGCCGGAGCCGACCACGAGGTCGAACCCTTCCCCGGCGAGCGCGGTGATCGGCGTGATCACGGCCGCCGTTCCGGTGGCGAACACTTCGGTGATCGCCCCACTCTCCACACCCGCGAGGAACTCGGCCACCGTGATCTCCCGCTCCCGCACGTCCAGTCCGTGCTCCGAAGCGAGTTCCATGACGGACTCACGGGTCACACCCGGAAGGATCGTCCCGAGTGCCGGCGTCCAGAGTTCGCCGTCCGCGGTGATGCACATCAGGTTCATCGTGCCGGCTTCCTCGAGGATGCGGCGGTCGGCGGGTCCGGAGGTGTACATGACCTGGTCACACCCCTGCTGCTGCGCCTCGGTCTGCGCGAGCAGGCTGCCGGCATAGTTGCCGCCACACTTGATGTCACCGGTGCCGCCGTCGGCCGCGCGGGTGTATCTGGTCGTCACCCACAGTTTGATGCCCTTGACCCCGCCGCTGAAATAGGCGCCCGCGGGCGATGCCACGACGCAGAAGGTCGAGGTCGCGGACGGCCGCACGCCCAGGAAGGACTCGGACGCGAACTGGATCGGCCGCAGATACAGGCTCGCCTCATCCCCATGGGGCGGCACCCACACCCGGTCCGCCTTCACCAACTCTGCCACGGCCTCCAGGAACAGCTCAGGAGGCAGTTCGGGCAACGCGAGCCGCCGCGCCGACCTGGCGAATCGCCCGGCATTCCGGTCGGGCCGGAACAGATTCACCGAGCCATCAGCGTGCCGATAGGCCTTCAATCCCTCGAAGACTTCCTGGCCATAGTGCAGCACCCCGGACCCGGGATGCATGCTGAAGGGCTCGAGGGGGCGTACGCGAAAATCCCGCCACCCACCATCAGGCACCCATTCCGCCGTGGCCATGTGGTCGGTGAAATACCGGCCGAAACCAGGGTCGGAAAGGATCGCTGCGCGCTCCGCCTCCGGACGGGGCGATTCGCTCAAGGTGGTGGTGAACGGCATACGAGGAATCGTAAGCCTGCTCACAACCCCTTCCCGGAATGTCCAGGTGGCGCGAGGAGAGACCTGGCGCGAGCCTGAACCACCACCAGCGTCTCGGATCGGGATGCGTACGCCCCCTCAGCAGATCGGCATGTCCCAGCTCTCGAGGAGCCAGTCGCGGGTGAGATCGGCGGCGCGCTGCCGGTTGGCGGGACGGGTGAAGTCGTGACCCTCACCGTCGAAGACCACACACTCGGCGGTCCTCCCCCGCGCCCGGAGCGCGGCGATCAGCTGCTTCGACTCGGTGACCGGGACGTTGGTGTCCGAGCCACCATGGATGGCCAGGAGCGGAACGTCGATCGCGTCGACCTTCCGCAGCGGCGACAGGTCGGCCAGCAGCTCGGCGTCCGCCAGCGGGTGCCCATATTTCGACACCGCGGCTCCGCCGATCCAGGGCTCGGTGGTCTCGTAGAACGTCAGGAAGTCGCTCATGCCGCAGGTCGCGACCGCGGCGGTGTACGTCCCCGGGTGGAACGCGATGAGCGCGTTGGTCAGATAGCCCCCATAGCTGCGGCCGGTCGCCGCGATCCGGGTGGGGTCGGCGATGCCCGCGCGGATCAGCTCCTGCGCGACGTCGATGCCGTCGGTGATGCCGGCCCAGCGGCGATCGAGGTCGTCGGCATGCACGAACGCCCGCCCGAACCCCGACGAGCCCCGCACGTTCGCGGCGAAGACGGTGATCCCGGCGGAGAGGAGGGTGGGGAAGATGTACGAGTACTCCGGCCGCGCCTGCCCCTCCGGTCCCCCGTGGAACCAGACGGCGACGGGTCCCGGACCTTCCTGCCCGGGCGCGCAATAGAGCCAGCCGTTGAGTTCGAGCCCGTCGCGGGCGCGGAAGGTGTGGAAGACGGGTCGGACGAGATCCGGTACGCGGGCCGGGCGGGTGATTTCGACCCACTCCCGGGTGCGGGTGGCGCAGAGCTCGACGGATCGCGGCAGCCCGGGTCCCTCGACGGTGACGGCCAGCAGTGACCCGTCGGCGGACAGGCTCGGTTCGGTGACGACCGACCCGTTGACCGGAATGGGTTCGAGCAGGGACCCGTCGGCCAGCGACAGCAACTGCAGTTCCGAGAATCCCCCGCGGACGTTCCAGACCAGCGCCGCCGTCGACCCGTCGTCGCTGACGGTGAAGTCGTCCAGCTCGGCGTCGTCGCGCTGCGCCAGCACCCGCTGGGAGACGCCGCTCCGGGTGACCGTGAGCAGCACGAGATGGAGACGGTCCGCGCTGTGGTCGGTCCGGGCCACGATGCGCACATAACCGCCCAGGGGGTCGTCGGGTGCCACCTGGTGCGCGGGCAGATACAGCGCATCCCACCCGCTCACGTGTGGCAGTCGCATCGGTTTCTGGTCGTCGACGACGTGCCCGGGGTCGGTTGTCGACCCGGGATCGGGCGTGAACAGCGGCTCCTCCCGGCCTTCGTGGATCAGCACCATCGATCGGTCACAGCGCGGCCCCTGCCGCACGAGATGGCTCCCGGCCCAGGAATCGACGAACCGTCCGCCACGGCGCCTGTCGACGATCTCGACCTCGCGGGTCGCGGGATCGACGAGCCGGGACTCCCCGATGCAGTCGTCGTCCTCGACGGTGATCGCGATCCGATTGCCGTCCCAGCCGACGAGTTCCGCGTTCACGTCCTCGGCCTCATTGATCCGCCACGCCTGCTTGTCGGCCGGGTCGTTGGTGACGACCCATACCTGCGAGCGTTCGCCACCATCGGGGTCGATCTGACAGGCGAGCCATCTGCTGTCGGGCGAGTGGATGACCTTGCGCACCGGGCCCTGCACCGGCAGCTTCACGAACCGCGAGGTGCTCACCTGCGGGACCGCGCCCGCGTGCGCTCGGGTCAGATACCGCTGGACCGCCCGCGGATAGCCGTCGACCTCAATGATGTGCGCGAAAGCACTGCCGTCCGGGGAGACCGAGGCGCCTCTGCTCGGTCGGCCGAACAAGTCCATCGATCAACTCCTCGGGTCACTCAGCGCCCCAGCTCCTGCAGCCACAGCTCCAGTGTGGCCACCTGCCACAACGTATTCGCGTCAAGAGCGGTCCGGTGGGCGTTCGGGTCGGCGTACAACTCCTCCAATGCCTCCCGACGATAGAGCCCGCGATACCGCGCGACCTGCGAGTCCAGCGCGTCGTGGACAAGATCGAGCAACCCGCCGGAAAGATGCCGGATGCCGGGGACCGGGAAGTGGCCCTTCGTCCGGTCGATGACGGCGTCGGGCACCACCCCCCGGGAGGCCTGCTTGAGGACACCCTTGCCGCCGCCGGCGAGCTTGAGTTCCGGCGGGCAGGCCGCCGCCAGCTCGACGAATTCGTGGTCGAGGAACGGCATCCGCGCCTCCAAGCCCCACGCCATCGTCATGTTGTCGACGCGCTTGCCCGGGTCCTCGACGAGCATCGTCTGCGAATCGAGTCGCAGCGCCGCATCCACCGAGGTCTGCGCGCCCGCGGCAGTGAGGTGCGCTTCGGCGTACGCCCACGACGGGTCGTAACCCAGGCGATAGGCGGGCTCCAGCAGGTTGTTGATGCGCTGGTGGTCGCGGTCGAAGAAGACCTTCGAGTACGCCTCGGTCGCCTCGTCGAGGGGCACGTCCATGAGGGGTGGATACCAGCCGTAGCCACCCAGGACCTCGTCCGCGCCCTGCCCCGATTGGACGACGCGGACGTGCTGGGAGACCTCCTCGGACAGCAGATAGAACGCGACGCAGTCGTGGCTCACCATCGGTTCGCTCATCGCCCTGATCGACGGCAGCACCGCGGGCTCGAGGCGACTCGTGTCGATGTGGATGCGGCGGTGATCGGTGCCGAACGTCTCGGCGACGAGATTCGAGTACGCGTACTCGTCCCCCGTCTCCCCCGATGCGGCATCGAACCCGATCGAGAACGTCTTGAGGTTGCTGTGGCCGCGTTCGGCGAGGAGGGCGACGATGAGGCTGGAGTCGAATCCGCCGGAGAGGAGTACGCCGACCGGCACGTCCGCGACCATCCGCATCCGGACGGCCTCCCGGAAGGACCCGAGCAGAGCTTCCTGCCACTGCTCGGTGGACCAGTCCGCCTTCTCCGGATCGCGCGCATAGGGCGGGTTCCAATAGCGACGCTCGGTGACCTGGCCGTCACGCTCATAGCGCCGGACGGTCGCGGGGGGAAGTTTGCGGATGCCGTTGAAGATCGTACGCGGCGCCGGCACCACGGCGTGGAAGGAGAAATAGTGGTGCAAGGCCACCCGGTCGAGGCTGGTGTCGACGTCGCCGGCCTCGAGCAGGGCCTGCACGCTCGACGCGAAGCGGAGCCGGCCCGGGCCCTCGCTGAGATAGATCGGTTTGGCACCGAATCGGTCGCGGGCCAACACCACCCGCCCCGAATCGGTCTCGACGAGCGCGATCGCGAACATGCCACGGAGCTGCTCGACGAAGTCCATCCCCCAGTGGTGATAAGCCTTGCCGATGACCTCGGAGTCGGCCTGGGAGAAGAATCGATAACCGGCCTTCTCCAGGGCGCGGCGGAGATCCTGGTGGTTCACGATGCAGCCGCTGAACACCCACGCCAGACCGAGCTGGGAATCCACCATCGGCTGGGCGCCGCGCTCGGTCAGATCGATGACGGCGCGGCGCCGGTAGCCCAGTGCCCATCGACTTCGCGAGTGGATCCCCGACCCGTCCGGACCCCGTGACGACATCCGATCGGTCATCTGCTGCACCGCTGTGATGTCCACCGGCTCTTGGTCGAAGCGGACTTCTCCGCACATTCCACTCATGAATTCAGCTCCCCGGGACCGCCCCGATCCCGTTATGTCTGTTTGTCGGTTGGGCAATAAACCGGTCCAGACTAGCGGGCGGCCAAATCCGCGACCTCGGCAAGCTCTCGCATCGATTGGTTCTGCACCCGGTTGGCAGCGGCTGCGGCGTCCACTGCGATCTGCGCGAACGTCCGGTGGTCGGCCCACGGACCCTCTCGGAATTCCTCCGCCAGGCTGGCTGCCGCAATCGTGGCATGCAGGTGCGGATCCGCCGCCTCGGGGTTCGGCGCGAGCATGAAATTCATCAACTCGGCCCGGCGCTCGATCGGCTCGCGGGTGTCCGGATGCAGATAGCGAACGGTCGCCGTCACCATTGGCCGGACGGACACGGCCCCTTCGCGTACCCGAATCTCATAAACCGCCGTCGCCGAATGACCGGCACCCAACTCGCCCCCGTCCACGTCGTCGTTGCGGAAGTCGTCGTCCGGCACGTCGCGGTTCTCATAGCCGAGCAGGCGATAGGTCGTGACCTGATCGGGATCGAACTCAACCTGGGCCTTCGCGTCCCGCGCGGTCACGACGAGCGTGCCGGTGAGGTTCTGCGTGAAGATGCGGCGGGCCTCGCCGGCGTTGTCGACGTAGGTGTGGAAGCCGTTGCCCTTGTTCGCGAGCTGTTCCATGAGCTCGTCGTTGTAGGACCCGAGCCCGAACCCGACCGTGACCAGATCGACCTGCTGCTGTGCGGCCTTGCCGATCGTCTCGAGGATCGCCTCCGGACCAGTGCTGCCGACGTTCGCGACGCCGTCGGACAGGAGCACCACGCGATTGAGCTCATCGGGGGCCCGGTTCGCCAACGCGGTCTCATAACCCAGCGCCAGCCCCGCCTCGGCGTTGGTGGCCCCTTCGGTGTCGAGATCGGTGACCACACCCTTGATGCGGTCGGCATGGCGCGCCTCGGTCTGCGGGAGCACCACCCGGGTGTTGTTGGAATAGACGACGATCGCGACCGTGTCGTCCGGCCGCAGCGAATCGACGAGTTGATGGAGGGAATCCTTCACCAGATCCAATTTCTCGGGTCCCTGCATGGAGCCGGAGATGTCGATGACGAACGTCAGGTGGGCCCGTGGGCGGGCGTCCTGCTCGACGACCGCGGACTGTACGCCGACCCGGATCACCCGGGTGTCGGACTGCTCCAACCACGGGACGGACGTGCCGTCGATGTGGACGTTCAGCCCGTCCGCCGGTGGCCGATAGCCCTGGTCCAGATAGTTGATGAACTCCTCGGTGCGTACCTCCGCCGCGATCGGGCGGCCGCCGGCATTGAGCTGCGCGCGGGTGCGGGTGAAGGACCCCGTGTCGACGTCGAGAGCGAACGTGGACTTGTTGTCCTCCCTGGTGTCGACGACGGGATTCTGATCGGGTGCTCTGGGAGTGACGGGTGGGCCGGGAACCCTGGGCGCCCGGTCAACGGGATAGGGCGCGGCTCCTTCCTGGCCGGGAGCAACCGAATCGGTGCCGCCCTCAAACGTTCCGGTGCATCCGGTGGCGAGCACGGCAACGGCGATCGGTGCGGCGAGGGCGAGGCGCAGGGTCCGGCGGACGGGCTGGGGCATGGATCCTCCTTGGTTCACACCCATGAAGACGGTTGAGGCGCGCCAAGGGTTCTGTCCCCTCGTCCGACACAAAGTGGCCCCGGAGCAGGGCACCATCCCGCCGCCGCTTCTCCACAAGCCCGGCCCTGTCACGGCTGGTGTGCTGGGTGGCAGCGCCCAGACCGATTCCCACTGCGAAACCGCGTCCGGAAGCGGCGAGGACACCGAGCGCTCACCCCCGGTTGCCCGCCCCGTCATCCAGCGCTGGGTTGAGTTCACCTTCACCGCGAAGTTTGGACCCATCAACTCATGCGTTCATGTCGAAAACGACAGCCGCGGGAAGGGATCCTTGACGACCGTCAGCCTCCGAGGAGTGACCAAGACTTTCGAGGGCCGCAAGGGCCAGCGGACCGAGGTCCTCAAGGGCATCGACGTGGACGTTCGCAGTGGCGAGTTCCTCGCCATCCTCGGCGCATCCGGCTGCGGGAAGTCGACGCTTCTGCGGTTGATTTCCGGGTTGGAGCTGGTCACCGAGGGCACTGTGACCATCAACGACACCGATGTCACAGCCGACCCGCCCGCGAAACGTCAGTTGGCGATGGTGTTCCAGAACTATGCCCTGTTCCCGCACCTCGACGTCCGCGGGAACATCCTTTTCGGGTTGAGATCCCGACGCGTCGCGAAGCAGACGCAACGAGAGCGCCTCTCGGAGACCGCCCGGCTGTTGGGACTCGGTGACCTGCTTGGCCGAAAACCGTCCGAGCTGTCCGGCGGCCAGCGTCAGCGCGTCGCACTCGGCCGCGCACTGGTCAGTGGTCAGCAACTGGTGCTGACGGACGAACCCCTTTCCAATCTTGACGCAAAGTTGCGAGCGGAGATGCGCACCGAGATCAAGCGCATCCAGCGCGCGCTCGATCTGACCATCATCTATGTCACCCACGATCAGGTCGAGGCCATGACGATGGCCGATCGGGTGCTGATGATGGTCGACGGCCGGATCGAACAGCTCGCCGCTCCCGATGAGCTCTACCGGGCACCCGCCACCACCACCGTCGCACGCTTCATCGGTTCGCCGCCCATGAACATCATCAACTTCGACTCCGATTCCGAGTTGAGTTCACTCGCACCGTCCCCTCTGCGCGACCACGGTGGGGCACTCGGCGTGCGGCCAGAACGTCTCCGCCTGCTTCCCATCGCCACGGCCTCCGTCGCCGGGCACGAAATCGAGCTGGGCAACGCCACCATCCTGGTCAACGAACTCCTGGGGGCCGACCGCATCATCGCGGCCGAGTTGAGCGGCTCCGGCAAGGTCACCGGCCAGCACGTGGTCGCTCGTGTCGCGCCGGAGTTCGCCCTCGACATGGACGACCAGGTCGTGGTGGTCACCGAGCGTGAGGCCATCCATTGGTACGCCCCCGACACCGGCCGGCGCGTGGAACCCACGACCGATCAGCACATCGAACCCGGCACTCGCAGACCGGTCGCCCAACAGACGACGACAGTCCCACAACCGAGCGCCTGATCGGGGCGCGGATTCTCGAACCACATTCCTTCACGTCCGGCATCCGAACTCCTGACCGTCCCCAACCCTGCCTGTCCAACAGACATTGGCTCGAACCAAGGAGGAGCATGTTCAGCCCCAAGAAGCGATCGTTCCGAATGCGCCTCGGCGCCGCCGTCGCCGGCCTGACCGCCGCCCTGATGCTCGCGGCCTGCGGTGGCGGAACTGGCGCTGCCGGCGACGATGACCAGGTCGCCATCGATTTCTATTATCCGATCGAGGTCGGCGGTCCCCTGGAAAGCGTGATCGACGGCTATATCGAGCAGTTCCACGATCAGCACGACAACATCCAAGTCACACCGGTCTATTCCGGCAGCTATGAGCAGACGATGGCTTCGGTCCAGGCTGCGTCCCAGGCTGGCAACACCCCGGCCGTGACCGTGCTCGGCGCCAACAATCTGCTGACACTGCACGACTTGGAGCTGATCACCCCCGTCAGCGAGATAGTCGATGACCAGGCCTGGTTCGACTCCTTCTATGGGCCCTTCATGGCGGACTCGACTTTGCCGGACGGCACAGTCGCATCCATCCCGTTCCAGCGCTCCACCATCGTCATGTACTGGAACAAGGAACTCTTCGAGAGCGCCGGCCTCGACCCGGAGACGCCGCCCGCCACCTGGGACGAGATGGTCGACTTCGGCACGCGGACCGCCGAACAAGGCGATGCCCAGTGGGGCGTACAACTGCCCTCCACCGCCTGGGGAGTGTGGATGCTCGAAGCGATGACCATCCAGAATGGCACCATGCTGTGGGATCCCTCGACCGGCACCGACGTGCGATTCAACGATCCCGCCACGGTCACCGCGCTGTCGAACTGGGCGCAACTGCAGGAGGATGGTCTGGAGCCGCGCGGGACTGTCGAGTGGGGCACGCTGCCCACCGAGTTCGCCAATGGCGGTACCAGCATCATCTGGACCACCACCGGCCAGCTGACCAATATCCGCAACAACGCGGACTTCGATTTCGGAGTCGCACCCCTGCCGTCCCAGCAGCAGCCCGGATCGCCGACCGGCGGCGGCAACCTCTATGTCATGAATGGCATCGACGAGCGCGAACAGGAAGCCGCGATCGAACTTGTCCGATTCCTGTCCTCCCCGGAGATCCAGTCGGATTGGGGCGTCCAGTCCGGCTATGTGGCCGCCGCGGAGGAATCGTGGGAACTCGAGCCGCTGGCCGGCTATGTGGCGGACTTCCCGCAGGCCGACGCGGCCCGGCAGCAGCTCGACGTCGCGGAGCCGGAGTTCGGGGTCTACAACCGTCAGGAGGTCTTCGACGTCATGGCCAACGCCATCGAACAGGTGATGGGCGGCGCCGACGTCCAGAGCACTCTTGATTCGGCTCAGCAGCAGGCCGATCAGATCCTCGAGGAATACCGCAACCGGTGAGGGCAACGCACGTCCAGGCTCGCCCCCACGACCCCAGTGAGAGTGGGGGCGAGTCCCCCGGTGCCCGGGCGAGCGCCGGGCGCCGGGCCGAGACCCGACGCCGCCGGGCTGATTCGCTGTTCGCCTACGGCACGCTCGCGCCGGCGTTCGCCATCCTCCTCGGATTCACCGTACTTCCGTTCGTCATGACGCTCTGGCGCAGCCTGCAAACGCGCAGGGGCGATTTCACCACGTCCCACTACGAGCGCATGGTGTCCAGCGGTGTCTTTCACCAGGTGCTGCAGAACAACGTCATCTATACCTTGGTGACGGTGCCGGCGACAGTCGTGGGGTCCCTCGGCCTGGCTCTGCTCGGCGCCAACCTGGTGCGGGGAAAATCCCTCGCTCGGGTCTCGTTTCTGGCGCCCGCAATGCTGCCGATCGTGGCAGCCGGCACGATCTGGATCTACTTCTATCAACCGACATTCGGCCTCATCAACACCATCGCGTCAGCGCTGAGCCTGCCCACCCCGAACTGGCTCGGTTCGTCGGCCACTGCCCTGCCCGCCATGATGGTGGTCGCCGTCTGGCAACAGGCGGGGCTGTTCGTCATCTTCTATCTCGCGGCCCTGCTGTCGATGGACCCGCAGCTGCGTGAAGCGGCACGGATCGAGGGCACCAGCGCGTGGACCTTCTTCCGGCGAGTGACATGGCCGCTGCTCATGCCGACCACTCTGTTCGTCTCGGTCGTCGCCACTGCGAACTCGTTCAAGCAGGTCGATCTGATCTTCGTGATGACCAGGGGCGGCCCGCACGACTCCACGAACCTGCTGCTCTATCACGTGTGGGAGACAGCGTTCGGACAGTTCCGGCCGGAATACGCCGCAGCAGTCACCGTGGTGCTCGTGCTCATTCTCATGGTCGTGGCGATCGCCCAGATCCGGTTGCTGGACCAGCGGATCCACTACCGATGAGGAACCATGTCTGACACGTTGACCACCGATCCGCAGTCGGCACCCGCGCGGGCACCCGGTCGCACCCGACACGTCCCGACACCCCCGACCGACAACTGGCGCCGACTGCCGATCGTCGTCCTGGCGTGGGTCCTGGCCTTTCTATGGGTGTTCCCCCTCCTGCTGGTCATGGTGCTGGCGTTCCGCGAATCCCCCACGGACTGGTCCCTGTTCAGCGGATGGACCCTCAACAACGTCGTCGGCGTCTGGGAATCAGCGCCATTCGACCGGTACTACCGCAACAGCTTCCTGCTGGTGGCGGGACTCACCACGGCCCAGATCATCCTCGGAGTGTTGGCCGCATACGCCTTTGCCCGTTTTCACTTCCCCGGCCACCACATCCTGTTCACGATCGTGCTGGCGCAGCTGGTGATCTTCCCCGAGATCATGCTCGTGGAGAACTTCCAGATCATTTCCCGCATGGATCTCGACAACACCTTGATCGGTGTGGGGTTGCCGTACGCCGCCAGTGCCTTCGGAATCTTCCTGCTCCGGCAGTCGTTCAAGACAGTCCCCAAGGAACTCGTCGAGGCGGCCGAGATGGAGGGTCTCGGCCGCCTGCGAGTCCTTTGGCAGGTCTACCTGCCGCTCTGCCGGTCCACGATCGTCGCCTATGCGATGGTGTCGGTGTCGTTCCACTGGAACAACTTCCTGTGGCCACTCATCGCCACCCGCACAGCGGACGCCCGTCCGGTGACCGTGGGTGTCGTCCGGTTCCTTGCACCCGAGTCCGGCATCGATTTCGCCTCACTGACCGCCGGCACCTTCATCACTGTCATCCCGTTGCTGATCTTCTTCATCGCGATGCAGCGCCAGTTCGTCCAGAACTTCATGCGGTCGGGCATCAAATAGTCCGCGCGGCTGGTGTGCCTCTCCGGTGTCGTCCTGGCAACACCGGAGAGACACACGAGTCCCGGGTGGGAGAGGTCAGACGCGCTCGGACTGCTGCTCGGCCTCGGACAGCTCAGCCGCTTGGCCGGGCTCGAGATAGACCCGCTTGCCGAGCTCCACGAACTGCTTGGACTTCTC
>LSQX01337575.1_pt1 | contig 58817 bp, 51 predicted proteins | sample 654561 | NCBI WGS metagenome assembly LSQX01 (sample SAMN04489861, study PRJNA283612) | anaerobic digester metagenome | isolation source: 4 biogas reactors fed with cattle manure at either 37C or 55C with and... | place: Denmark: Kongens Lyngby | collected 2014 | reverse complement strand
TGTAGGTATCGGCTATTAACCGATAGCCGCTATTTCCGGACAGATACTCCTTTACTAATTTGACTTTGAACTGCACATCATATTTTGCCATTGAAAAACCCCAATAAGTTGAATAGGTGTCCAACTTTTTGGGGTCAGTTCACTCCTGCGTGGGAATGCAGATCATGGCCTGAACACTATATATCTTGAGTAAATAAACCCAAGTACCAGGCTGGTGCCTGAAAAGGCGGCCAGGGTTATAACAGGTAAAGCACCCAAGGCATCAGCGCCCCATCCGAACAGAATGGAAAGTGCGCCCATGAATGACACAAACAATAAATAACGCCTTAGACTGGCATTGGACTTGAACGTAAACTTGGCATTGGCAAAAAAACTGAAGGTCACGGCAATACAAAACGCGATAAAATTGCCCGTAGCCTGGCTGGTACTGAAAACACGGTACACCAGGAAAAAAACACCCCAATGAATCAGCGTATTCAGTACGCCCGTCAAAAAATACTTTGAAAACAGAACACCCATTTTCATCCGCTCAGGGTTTCCAGCCCATGACAAACACGGCAACCGGCTGTCGCTTGCCACCTGCCTTTTGCAATTCAAGCAAGCGCAACACCCCCTGCCCAGTGGCAATATCCACCCCGTCAGCGGTGGCACGTAATACCGTACCAGGTTCTGCGCTGGTGTTTTCATTTAACGCCACCGCCTGCCACACCTTGACCGGGTCTTTCAGGCCGGGCAGCTGCAGGGTTGCCCCTGGCACCGGGTTAAAGGCCCGAATACGGCGGGCAATGGTTGGGGCATCCTGCTTAATATCAATGGGCGCTTCGGATTTTTCCAGCTTGGCCGCGTAAGTCACCCCTTCTTTAGGCTGGGGCACAGCCTTGAGTTCACCCGTACCCAGCTTGCCCAATACCGCGGTAATGCATTCGGCACCCATTGCAGCCAACTGGTCATGCAGCACGGCAGCGGTCTGATCGGTAATATCGATACGCTTCTCAAGCAATACGTCGCCAGTATCCAGCCCGGCATCCATTTGCATAATCGCCACCCCGGTTTGCGCATCGCCGGCCTCGATAGCACGCTGAATAGGTGCGGCACCACGCCAGCGTGGCAACAGACTGGCATGAATATTCAGGCAACCATATTTGGGCAGATCAAGCACCCACTGGGGCAAAATAAGCCCATAGGCCGCCACCACCATCACATCAGGAGCCAGCGCCTGCAATACCTGCTGCGCTTGCCGGGCCTCATCAGGATACTTGCCGTCAAGCCGCAGGCTTTGGGGCTGCAGCACCTGCGCCCCTTGCGCCAGGGCCTCTTGCTTGACCGGGCTGGGCGTTAATTTCAGCCCCCTGCCAGAAGGACGATCGGGCTGGGTCAGCACCAACGGGACCTCGTGTCCAGCGTTGACAATCGCCTCATAGGCCAGACGGGCAAACTCGGGGGTACCGGCAAATATAACTCGCATAATTACTTATCTTCCTGCAAACAATCCTGAATGATAACGATTTTAACTCACTACATGCCGTAAATTCTGGCCATCAACGCTTATCTTCAGTGGATTCAGTTAAAGTAAGGGCAATCAGTATTTCTTTCGGCACAGTCCAATATTATGAGCCAATTTCCCCATTCCGACCCTAAACACAACGCTTCGGCTGGTCACCATCCCACGGCCAAAAAACCGAATGCCACCCTGACCCAAAACAATGAGCGTGTCAGGGTAGCCCGTATCAGCACCTGGGTCAGTGTTGCCGTTAACTTTAGCCTGTCAGTCTTGCAAATCATTATTGGCATTATCGCCCATTCACAAGCCTTGATTGCCGATGCCGTTCACACCCTGTCAGACCTGGCATCGGATTTTGCCGTGCTGTTTGCCAGCAAACATGCCAATAAGGCGCCCGATGACAACCACCAATACGGACACCAGCGTTTTGAAACCCTGGCCGCCCTGGGTATTGGGGTTTTATTGTTACTAGTGGGTGTTGAAATGATCTGGGCAGCGGCCGAAAGCGTACAAAGCGGCAAGCCTATTGCCCAGGTACACTACACGGCCCTTATCATTGCCTTCGCCACGCTGGTTGGCAAAGAGCTGCTATTCAGGTATTTGCTCACACAGGCCGAAAAAGTGCGCTCGTCCATGTTGGTGGCCAATGCCTGGCACTCGCGCTCCGACGCTGCCTCATCCCTGATTGTAGCCATCGGAATTCTGGCCAACATGCTTGGCTTTACCTGGGCCGACCCGGTTGCCGCCCTGATCGTGGGCCTGATGATTTCACGCATGGGTCTTAAATTCATCTGGTCTGCCCTGAATGATCTGACAGACCGCTCGGTAGATGCCGAAACCTACCAGCGCATTCACGACAAACTGGTCGGTACCCCCGGCCTGCTGGGCATTCATGACCTTAAAACCCGCAAAATGGGCGATATGATCCTGGTGGAAGTACACCTTGAACTGCCCGCCAACATGACCATTGCCGAAGGACATGAAATTTCCGAAGAAGCCTGTCGACGGGCGATGGTGGATGAAGATATTTTAGATATCACCACCCACTTCGACCCGCACTAAAATGTCGGGCAGGCACAATCCAAAGCGGGCTTGCCTGCCAGACATTTGCCCCGCCCTTCAAGACAAGGCAAAAAAAATAAAAGATCAGGCGCACACCGCGGCCCGCTTATTCACCAGGGCCTTGCCGGCACGGCTGGCATTGGGACGTTTCAGGTAATCGGAAATCCACTGTCCGGTGGTAATAACGGCATCCAGGTCAATGCCGGTTTCAATGCCCATGCCCTGCAACATGTACAGGACATCTTCGGTTGCCACATTACCCGTTGCTCCCTTGGCATAAGGACAGCCGCCAAGACCAGCCACCGATGAATGGAAAATTGAAATCCCGGCCTGCAGGGACGCATAGATATTGGCCAGTGCCTGCCCGTAGGTATCATGAAAATGCCCGGAAACCTGGCGAGGGTCAACCTTTTCGGTCACTGCCGACATGACCCGGTAAACCTGGGAGGCTGTGGCAACGCCAATCGTATCTGCCACATCAATTTCATCACAGCCCAGGGCAATCAGGCGCTGGGCCACGTGCACCACCGATTCAACCGGCACCTCGCCCTGATAGGGGCAACCCAGCGCACAGCTGATGCTGCCACGCAGGCGAATGCCGGCCTCTTTGGCCGCCCGGGCCACCGGCTCGAACCGGTCAATCGATTCATCGATGGAACAGTTGATGTTTTTATGAGAGAAAGCCTCGCTGGCCGCACCAAAAATAACCACTTCATCAGCCCTGGCCGCCAAAGCACCTTCAAAACCGCGCATATTGGGCGTCAGTACTGAATAAACCGTGCCTTCCCGGCGCTTGATGGCTTCCATGACCTGGGCGCCATCCGCCATTTGCGGTACCCACTTCGGTGATACGAAAGAAGTGGCTTCTATATTCAGAAAACCGGCATCGCTCAGCTGGTTGACCAGCGCTACCTTGATATCGGTAGGGACGAACTCTTTCTCATTTTGCAAGCCATCGCGTGGGCCTACTTCTACAATTTTTACTTTATCCGGCAATGCCATGACTGTCTTCCTTCCTTTAGTTTGCTCATTATAAAAATAATCACTCAGGGCCATAAATGGCTTTTTTCAACTTTTCATTATAATCTGAACCACCTAACGCACACGCTGATATCGACCATCATTCAAACGCACAATATAAGCGGCCAGTTCCAATGCCAGCAACTGGCTACTGACTTCAGATACGCCAATACGCAAATCGCTCACCAGCTCATCCAGACTTAAAGGCTCAAACCCCATCCGCTCCAGTAGACGACACTGTTCGGGGTCAGGAACAAAGCCATCGGCATGGTCAGGCACCGCACCCGCCTTCATCGCGCCTCCCGTGCCTGCATTCACCTTACTTCCGGGGGCACCCGCCAGCTCTTCCTGTATATCCATGGCCGTTTCCACCAGTTTTGCCCCCTGGCGGATCAGGGCATGACATCCCCGTGACAGCGGGGAATGAATCGAACCAGGAATCGCAAACACCTCTCGCCCCATTTCTCCGGCCAGACGGGCGGTAATGAGTGAACCACTTTGTTTTGCCGCTTCCACCACCAGCACCCCTTTGGACAAACCCGCCACAATCCGGTTGCGGCGCGGAAACTGATGCACTACGGCCGGCGTGTCCAGTGGCAGTTCTGACACCAGTGCCCCCTGTTCGCGAATGCGCAGGGCCAGGTTCTTGTTGGCAGCCGGATACAGGCGATTAATACCCGTGCCCATCACGGCTATCGTGCTGCCCGTGCCAGCCGGCGCTTCAAGAGCACCTTCGTGAGCAGCGGTGTCTATGCCATGGGCAAGCCCGCTGACCACACACCAGCCCTGCCCAGCCAGGTATTTGGCAAAGGCACGGGCATTCTCGCTGCCACCCAGCGTGGCATTACGGGCTCCCACCATTGCAATGGCCGGCATGGCCAACACCTCGGGACGGCCATCCACGTATAACAAAACAGGCGGATCATGCGTATCAAACAGGGCTTTGGGGTACAAAGGGTCGGCCAGCGTGAGAATGTAATGCCCGGGCCGGGCCAGCCACTCGAAGGTTTTATTGATTAATGCCTGAAGGTCAGGCTCAGGCTCTGCCGCCAGCTGCACAGCCAGTTTTTGTGGCAGATATTTCATGAGCTGGCCAACCGATGCGGCAAACACCTGGTCTGGCAAACCAAAAACCGCCAGCAGCTGACGCGCCGTTACCGGCCCCACGCCCGGCTCAAGGGTAAGCCTTAACCAGGCCTGCAATTCTTCTTGGGAGCTCATAAAAGACATTTGAAAAACAAGGATGAAATAAGCATTATCTTACCGTGCCACTGGCGCTGAAAGGTGTGCACGCGTGCACCAACTTGAAATACGACAGTGTGCCACCATTTACTGCCAGGAAACGGGGAAAACGGATAATTTGATCTGCCCGGCATTCGCGAAGTGCGTTTGCCTGCGCCGGCCCCGCACGGGAAATACCCCGTTCAGGGCACAGCAGTTATAATCAGCGCGCAAAAATTGCCTATAATATTGCTAATATGTCTTTTACTTGAACCAACATTTTATTTTATGGCCTTACTACCTATTCTTCATTTCCCCGATCCACGTTTGCACAAAGTGGCAAAACCTGTTGAACAGGTGGACGACCGGATTCGCCAGCTCGTCAAGGACATGGCCGAAACCATGTATGACGCCCCCGGTGTGGGCCTGGCGGCCACCCAGGTTGATGTTCATGAACGGGTTGTGGTGATTGACATCTCTGAAGAAGGCAACGAACTTCGCGTCCTGATCAACCCGGAAATTATCTGGAAAAGCGATGACACCCAGGTTTATGAGGAAGGCTGCCTTTCTGTGCCCGGCATTTACGACAAGGTGGAGCGTTCAGCAGAAGTGAAGGTGAAAGCATTGAATGAAAAAGGCGAAGAATACACCTTTCACGCCGATGGCCTGCTGGCCGTCTGTGTGCAGCATGAACTGGACCATTTAATGGGCAAGGTTTTTGTTGAGCATCTTTCAAGCCTGAAACAAAACCGCATCAAGACCAAAATCAGGAAACAGGCCAAAGAAAAAGCCTGAAAAAATAAGGTTGGCCATCGCCAACCTTATTTTTTACTGCCAACAGGGCTTCCCGGAAACACATCCCCGGGAGCTGCGGTTTAATAGCATACGCCTGACGCACACGGAAAAAACCGCTTGCCCAATTATAAAAACATCAATTAAGCAACTTCTTTAAACTTCAAAGACATAAAGCCCTCAAGGGAATCATCCTTGATGTCCAGCCAAGGCCTGGGCAACTGCGCCCCCATGGTGCCGGTAATGGTTGAACGATAAACTTTATTGCGAAAACCCATGATGTCGGCTTTTCTTTTTTATCTTCCTGCCATTGTTTGAACAGATCGGCCTGCTGATGCACGGGAAACTCGGGATAGTCGGTAGCACCGACCAGATCATCAATATAACTGGCCTGGAAATCAATACATTCGCCATCACTGCCTAACTGCCCGTGACGATGCAGCCAGGCATCCATGTCTTTACGGCGATCTGCCTCATCAGGCAATTGGATTTTACCCATGATCACGTCACGCGCATGCGGGCACTAAACCAGGGCCTTTTCACATGCCCTATTCAATCCAGCTTTCACGTGCCGCAGTCATATTACCCATCATGAAAGCAAGGTTGGCTGCCGCCACCTGAGAGGCAGTTCTCGCATCCATGCGGGCTTGTTGTGCATCGAGCAGTGCCGTATCGGCAATGGTGACTGCCGTCAGGGTACCCAATCCCTCGCGATAGGCTTCAAGCGCACCATCGTAAGTTGTCTGCGCGGTTCTGACCAGCTCGGAAGCGGCCTGATGACTGGCCAATGCCGTACGCAGCATATTGGACGCCGCAATGATTTCCCGCATGGCGGCCTGCTGGGATTGCTGAAAAACATCAGAAGCCTTGTCGGCCTGAATGCGCGCATCATGTAAACGGGCCGAACGAAGGCCGCCATCAAATATCGGGATTGTCACGCCCAGGATGACATTGCTTGAACTGGTTTGCTGCTGCAGGCTAGGTAAACCGCGCACGTCAAAGTTGGTCCGGTTAGTGGCAGCCACTGCCCCCAGATACACCTTCGGCAAAAATTCGGCCTCGGCGGCGGTAATCCCCTGCTCACTGGCTTTCATGGCCGCATAACTGGCCAGCACATCAGGACGCCGGGAAATGGCCAGCCTTATGGCCTCATCCGTTAACATCGTATTGGTACCAGGCAGCGTATTTTTTTGCGGTGCACTGATTTTAATATGCATGTTTGCCGGCAGGCCTGCCGCTGCCAGGAGAGCCTGATATGCAATTTGCTGATTGTCTTGCGCTGTCACCTGTCGCAACTTTGCCTGGGCCACTTGCTGATTGGCCTGGGAAGTTTCCAGCACGGTGGCCAGGCCGGCCTTGCGACGCGCTTCAACAGCATTGGCAATTTGGCGTGCATTTTTCAGGGCCTGATCGGCCACCTGTATTTGCGCATTCGCCCCGCCATACTGATAATACGCATGTGTCACTTCATGAATAATTTTCTGATGCGTACCATTGAACAGGACATTGGCCGCAAAAGAAGCTTGCCGGGCGCCTTCAGCAAGCGCACTGCGTTGTCCGAAATCAAAAATCAGCCATTCAAGCGCCAACGCTGGCACGACACCGTTCAACTCGGTATTGATACTTCGATTACCCGGCAGCAAAGGAAGCGGTGTATGCGTCTTTTGCCAACCACTAATCACGTTGGCGGACAATCGCGGCAAGAAAGTTGCTTCAACCAGACCAACCGCCAGGGCAGCCTGCCTGGCCCGGTTCCAGGCCAGGCGCGTATCGGGATTTTCCCGCTGGGCAATATCTATCAGCTCGGGCAAACCATAAGCCCGTTTACTGTCAATGGTGGGGGCCGTCGGCAACACGGACACCTCGGGCAAGACAGGCACGCCAAAACCCGACGGCACCTCGGGACTGCCAGATGTCATAGCAGAAACAACAGGATCTTTCGGAGACGGCTTCCATGGTTTATCGGGTGAGGCCGGTGCCAGCGTCAGGGCATCGCTGGCACAACCGGACAAAACCATACACATTGCCAAAACAAGACCCGGCTGCCTTAAGGCTGGATTAAATCGGATAGGAAAAAGTGCCTGTTTAATCATCCTTAACTCTTGCTTAGTAATTGCTTCATTTGATCAATCTCATTCAGGGCACTGGCAGTGGCAGAATAAAGACCGGGCTGTTTGAACACCACAACGGGACACAATGCCTCTGCACGCACAATCAAGTCTTTCAGGCGGGCGATGGACGCATCATCCAGCCGTAAATTTCGTGGTTCGAACATTGACAAACCCAGGGCCTCCCGGGCCTGATGCAAGGTAGCCACCACTTTAGAGACATCATCCATGGTCACCGCTTGCATGTGGCTTGAATCCAAAATTTTCGTGAGTCCATCCAGGGCCTCATTGAGCTTGTCATTGACCGTAGAGGCAATGCCAAGCGGCCAAACCCGGGTGAAAATCAGATACATCACCAGATTGCCCAACAAAATACCCACCACCCGGTCAGATGCGGCAGACATCTGAATATCAGGACCAAAGCCCTGCAAAATGGTTAACAAAAATGCCAGGCCAATTTGAATACCTGCATACGCAATCCGCTCGCTGCCTGCTGAGACCCACCCGGCCACCAGAATACCGGCAAAAACCAACGCCATTAATGAACCGATACTGGTCATGTGGGGAATCAGGAACAGGATGGAGGCCACGCCCATGGCAGCCCCAATTAAGCAGCCAATGATACGCAGCGTTAATTTATGTACCGTTTCGGCGGTGGTTCCCAGCGCAGCGACATAACAGGTGATCATGGCAGTATGGATACCCTGCCAGTCGATCGCTGCATAGACCAGATAACTGATAATGGCGGCCGCTGTGGTTTTAAGGGCAAATCGCACATAATTGGGATTGGTAAGCGCGTCCTTGAAAAAAAATGGAACTTTAGCGGCTCGCACCACCGGCAAGGCACAACGTCCCAGAAGCGTATCAAGCGCCTGTCTGGCGGCTTCTGCAGGCTCCGCTCCATACGTGATACTGACCTCAGAAGCAGTATTGGGCGGATATCCTTCTGCCACAGCCCGGGCAGCCAAACGACATTGCGCCGCCAGTTCAACGCGTTGCTGCTCAGGCAGGTTGCCCGCCAGCATTGTAACGGCCAGCATCAGGCGATACGACTCATCAATCGCAACCTCCAAATAACGGTTTTGAGCGGTAGAGACCAAATGCAACAGTTTGATATTCCCCGCGCGTTTTTTCAGGGCTTCATTTCCCTCGTGCAATAGCGCATGCAAATCATCAACGGCCGTTGCCTGCTCAAGCACCTGCCCCGCCATTTCAAACCTTTGCACCAATTCTGATTTCAGCAAGCGTACCGCCGAACGACCCAGAAACAGATTGAAGCCCACAATAATGCCCATGGGAGCTACCGTCATCAACCAGGCATAAAGCAAGGCGCGCGTGGCCGCCTCGCCAAAAGGCACATAGCCAATCAAAGTCATGGCAAAACCCACCACCAGGGCAAGCACACTGCCAATTTCCCCCAACTGGCTCGCAGCGCCCAGATACAGGAAGAAAAAAGAACCAACGGCAATCACCACCAGACGCCACATGGGGTAATCGATCGTCCAGCGAACCAGATAAAGCAGCATGACCACCACCAGTGCCACCAAAATCGTCAAACCAATCGCCATTAAGCTATTTTCGGCACTATCGGGTTTCATCAGGAACAGGATCAGGTAGCATCCGATGGCCGCCAACGGAATACCGTAAGTCATGAACACAAAGGCTGCCAGCGCACATTGGGCGGCAACCCGCCAGGCCATCGCCAGGCGCCCGTCAAAGGGTCGCAAATCATGTTTTGCGGTATTCAGGACGACCGGCCAGAAGCGATTAGCAGTCGTCGTCATGTTTTTTTACCACCACGACCGCCGATGCGCCAACACGCAACAGGTTTTCAGGTGCGTCCCCCAGACGCACCCGAACCGGGAAGCGTTGAGCCACCCGTACCCAGTTCAGGGATTTTTGCACAACAGGCAAAATACGAGGCAACTCAATCATATCGGTGGAATTCACGCCCCAGCCGATGCTGTCAACCTTTCCCTTGATGATCACGGAAGGATCGGCAAGCGCATAAACCAGCGCACAGGCATTGGGCTTGAGTTCCATCAGCTCGGTTTCACGGAAAAAAGCGGTGGCATACCATTGTTCGGTATTAATCAGGGTGAACAAGGATTGGTCGGGCGCGACATACTCACCGGATGATACCGACAAGCCCACCACCAGTCCGTCATGGGGAGCACGAACCTGCGTATCGGCCAGCGCACGCTGGGCAATAGCCAACGCGCTTTGGCTGACCTGGACCAGGGCATCGGCCGCTTCCAGGTTCCCAACCAGGCTTTCTGCCGCCCGCGCCTGGGCCTGGGCCTGCCTGAGACTGACTTGGGCATCGCGGTGCAGCGTTCTGGCGTCATCCACCTGCTGGGTGGTCACAAAACCCTTCTTGTTCAGGGGAATCAGTCTTTCCAGTGTTTTTTCGGTCAGGTTCAGGTTTGAAAGCGCACGCTCTACCTGTTCATTGGCAACGGTCAGGTTGGCACGCTCGGCTTCAATCTGCCGCCGTTTCGCATCCCGGGCTGCCATGGCTGACTTGAGTTCGGCTTCAGCCTGCTCCACGCGCAAACGGTAAACCGTTGGATCCAGGGTATACAGAAGATCGCCACGCTTTACCCTGCCGTTTTCAACCACATAAAACTTCTCGACCCGGCCCGGTACCGGCGTACTAATATTCACGACATCGGCCTGCAACATGGCATCTTCCGACAAGGGGCTGTTCTGCCAGTAATAATACAGGACCAGCGCAACGGCAGCCACGATAATGATGGCTGCTACCAATCGTGCCACAATTTTATGCTTGTTGGAGGAAATGGGATGACTCATGAATCAGGTAGAAAAGAATGACAGCGAGGTGACAATGGCAATAATGAGTGCTACACACAGGTAGACCAAAAGGCGAAGTGGCAAAACATCGTCGAGCTGCAGGTAAACAAAAACCACCCGGACCAGCACTGCTCCGATGATGCCAATAAAAGCGCAAAGCAGCCAGGAAGGAAAATACGAGCCGAAAGCATAAACAGACGGTGCATTTGAGCAACCCGAGAGCATCGCTGCAAGCAGCCAAGTCATAATATGTGGCATGCTTACAGACCCTATGACGGCAAATGGGAAAAATACAGATTTGTAAAAGACATCAGGCGCACTAATCGTCAATGTAACATTTGATCACGATATAGTCCCACAACCCTATCCAACTGTCAATCTGCTTATCGTTAATTGACAGTCGCCTGATGCCGGGGTGACAAAACCGGCATCGCACCTGCAATGCCGGCTCCCGGCCATATTAGCGATTACTCATATGACCTTACATCATCAATGACCTTGCCGTCATTGGGTAGCAATCCGGGCTTTTCAAACACGATTTCCGCCCGCAGCTTGGTGATATCGCGCACGGCATCCACCAAAGACTGCCTCAAGTCATCAGACACGGCATCGGGCGCCACTTCAACCCAAAGGCTCATCTGGTCATGTCCCACTGCGCCACTAACGACCAGCCGCGCCCGCTGGACCTGGGCAAACCGCCGGGCCACCATCGCCACCTGTTTCGGATGCACAAACATACCCCGCACCTTGGTGGTCTGGTCTGCCCTGCCCATCCATCCCTTGATACGCTTATTGGTTCGACCACAGGCAGACGGGCCGGCAATAATAGCCGACAGGTCACCGGTACCAAAACGCACCAACGGATAATCGGGATTAAGCGTAGTCACCACCACTTCACCCACCTCACCGTCTGGAACCGGCTCATTGGTGCCTGGACGCACGATTTCCAGAATGATATCTTCAGCCACGACCAAACCGTCACGCGCAGGGGTTTCGTAGGCAATCAACCCCAGATCGGCAGTCCCATAAGCCTGATAACCTTCTATGCCCCGGTCGGCAAACCATTTCTGCAAAGACGGTGGAAACGCCTCTCCGGAAAAAAGGGCCCGCTTCAGGGAAGGCAAGGCTACCCCCATGGCATCGGCTTTTTCCAGAATCAGGCGCAGGAAACTGGGCGTTCCCGTGTAGCCATCAGGTGCCAGATCGCGAATATTTTGCACTTGCATCTCAGTTTGCCCGATACCGCCGGGGAAAACCGTACATCCCAGCGCATGAGCACCGGTTTCAAACATGGAGCCAGCTGGCGTAAAGTGATAAGAAAAACAGTTGTAAACCAGCATGCCTTGACGAAAACCGGCCGCAAACAGGGCACGTCCAAAACGCCAGTAATCACTGCGCGCGCTTTCCGGCTCAAAAATCGGCCCGGGCGAGGCAAACACCCGCAACGCCTGCCCCCAGCCAATGGTGGAAAAACCACCAAAAACACGGTTTATTTCATCGCCCGGCTGCCTGGCCAGACCCAGCATAGCAGCGCGCGCATCCAGTTGCCGCTCGAGCAACTCGGATTTGCGAATCACCGGCAAACCGGCCAGGGCCATACGGTTATGCACCCCCTCCACCTCAATGCCCCGCAACTGATCGGCAATGGCTGGCGCCCGTTCCACCGCTGTTTTCAGAGCCTGAGGCAAAGCGGTAAACAAAGCCTGTTCACGTACATCGGCATCGCGATGCTCCAATACATCAAAAAACTCACTCATGATTGCTCCTAGGCCAACCAACGTTTGCGGCGACGATAAAACTTGGTATCCCTGAAACTTTTGCGATCACCACTTTCAATGCCCAAATAAAACTCTTTGACATCTTCATTGTTGGCCAGCTCATCGGCCCGACCATCCATCATGACCCGGCCGCTTTCCAGGATATAGCCATAGTCGGCATAACGAAGGGCAATATTGGTATTTTGCTCGGCCAGCAGGAAGCTGACGCCTTCACGGGTATTCAGGTCACGGACGATCTCAAAAATCTCTTCCACAATTTGTGGTGCCAGCCCCATGGAGGGTTCATCAAGCAGAATCATTTTGGGATCGGCCATCAGGGCACGGCCAATGGCCGCCATTTGCTGTTCACCCCCCGAGGTATAACCGGCCTGGCTGGCACGACGTTGCTTCAGGCGGGGAAAATACTGATACACCATATCCAGCGAAGCGGCAATTTCCCCCTTGCTATCGGTTCGGGTATAGGCACCGGTCAACAGGTTTTCCTCGATGCTCAGGTGCCCGAAACAATGCCGCCCTTCCATGACCTGGATCACGCCACGCCTGACCAGATCGGCAGGCGTCAGGCTGTCAATCCGCTCTCCTTTGTAATGGATATTTCCCTTGGTCACATCACCACGCTCGCTTTTGAGCAAGTTGGAAATGGCACGCAACGTAGTGGTCTTACCGGCACCGTTGGCACCCAGCAAGGCCACAATCTTGCCCTCGGGAACCACCAGCGATACCCCACGCAACACCAGAATAACGTGGTTATAAATAACCTCGATACCATTCACATCTAATAAGGCCTTTGGTGCCTCTTGTTTCGTTTCCATACAGATTTCCTGAATTCAGGTGGGAAGCTGCACTCACACACGCCGGTTACCCCATATGCACAATACGGCAACCGGGCATGCAGCCTCCCGAAGCACAACAATTTACTTACGACTCGGCAGCGCAATCACGCGGAGTGATTTTTTTCTCACTGGCATATTTCCCGGCTTCGGATTTGACCAGCGGATCCACATATTGCTTATCAGACTGATACCAGTCGGACACCACGTTGAACTTGTTGCCATCCCACTGTATGATGCGGGCCCAGTCATCTCCCATATGGTTCTCGCAAGAGGTTTTTACCGGACGCAACATTTCATCAAAGCCCAGTTCCCTGAGCCTGTCTTCGGTCAGGTTCAGGTTCTCAAAGCCCCAACGAACCTGTTCAGGCGTCATGTGCTGGCCTTTGCCGAATTTTTCCTGGGCTGCGCGAATGGCTTCCACCTGCAACATGGAAATGACCATGCCACGGTTATAGGCCAGTGAACCTTTGGTATCTTTACCAGACTCCAGGCCCTTATCGTACAAATGGGCTTTCAGATCATCGTAGATCTTGCCTTTGCTTTCACCCGTATTATGAATGGTGATGGCGTTATAACCTTTGGCAACCTGACCCAGATCTTTCACATCGCCTTCGGAACCGGCCCACCAAATGCCATAAATCTTGTCACGACCATAGCCCGTAGACTGTGCCTCACGAATAGCCGTCGGCGTCATGATACCGGCACTCCACAAAAGGACGTAATCAGGACGTTTCTGACGAATTTGCAGCCAGGTTGATTTTTGTTCCACGCCCGGTGCCGTGACCGGATACAGTTGCAACTCAAAACCATTAGCCTCGGCACGGGCCTTTAAAAGAGGGATGGGCTCCTTGCCATACGGAGAGTCATGATAAACCAGGGCAATTTTCTTGCCCTTGAGCTTGTCTTCCCCACCCAGCTTCTTGGCAATATCCTGAATCATCACATCGGCCGCAGTCCAGTAAGTACCCAAGAGCGGGAAATTCCACTTGAACACGGAGCCATTGGCCGATTGAGACAGACCATACCCGACGGTTTCAATCGCCACTTTGTCGACCGGTGCCTTGTCAGACACGGCAAAAGTAATACCGGTAGATTGCGGGTCAAAACCGGACGCGCCACCCTTGGCATTTTTCAGACGTTCATAACACTCAACGCCACGGTCGGTCGCGTAAGCGGTTTCACACTCCTCAAAAGCCAGCTTGACACCATTTACACCGCCATCGCGCTCATTAATCAGTTTCAAATAGTCAATCTTGCCATCGGCCCATGGAATACCCAATGGGGCAAATGAGCCTGTACGATAAGTAAACAGGGGCACAAACTGTTCTTCTGCCGCCTGAACCTGCAAGGGAACAGTCGCCAAAACGCCACTAACTGCCAGGGCTGCCGTAATGGATTTGAAGCTTAATTTCATATCGGTCTCCTCCGAAGAAATTGATACATGCTGTTTTTTATAAATGACAACGTCAGTTAAACGTAAGCTTTTAATGTGGGAAAGGCCATATCCGCAACTTCTCTTTGGCAATACTCCACAATCTTGCCAGGCCATGCGGTTCCGCAATCAGGAAAAAGACAATCAGGGCACCAAATACCATATGCTCGATGTGCGCTGCGGTATCCACGCCAATCGGGATACCCATCATGGCCGGAATCCGGTTAAGCAAAATCGGCACCAGTACAATAAAGGCGGCCCCATAGAAGCTGCCTACAATAGAGCCCAAACCACCAATAATAACCATGAACAACAGCTGGAAAGAGCGATTCAGGTCAAAGGCCAGGGGCTCCCATGAGCCCAGGTGCAAATAACCCCATAGCACGCCGGATACCCCGATAATGAACGAACTGACCGCAAAGGCGCTGAGCTTGGCATACATGGGGCGAATGCCAATGACCGAAGCCGCCACGTCCATATCACGGATGGCCATCCATTCACGGCCAATCGCACTGCGCACCAGGTTTTTGGCCAACAGGGCAATAATGACCACCAGCAAAAGAATGAACAGGTATTTTTGTACCGGTGTTTGCACATCCAGACCAAAGAATGTCAGTGGTGGTACCGACACACTGCCTGAGGAAGAGTAGTTCGTAAAGAACGGAATCCGCAGGAATGTCCAGTCGACAAAGAACTGGGCGGCCAGCGTGGCGACCGCCAGATACAGGCCCCGGATCCGCAGGCTGGGAATGCCAAACAGGATACCCACCAGGGTTGAACACAAGCCCCCCAGCAGAATCTGCAGCAGCAGGGGCATCTCGGGGAAACGCACCCCGAAATTCCAGGCTGCATAAGCACCCACGGCCATGAAGGCACCACTACCCAGTGAAATCTGCCCACAATAGCCCACCAGGATATTCAGGCCAATCGCTGCCAGGGACAGGATCAGAAAAGGAATAACAACGCCACTTAACAAATAATCACTGGCCAGGGCCGGCACCATCAGAAAGGCAACAGCCAGCAAAATCACCATCAGGACACGATCCTGGCGGATGGGAAAGATCTGCTGATCGGCCCGGTAACTGGTCTTGAACTGTCCATTTTCACGATATAACATGATGTACTTCCTTTACGCTTGCCCGCTATACGCGGTCGATAATCTTTTCACCAAACAAACCTTGCGGACGGAACAGCAGGAATGTCAGGGCCAATACATAGGCAAACCAGATTTCAATGCCCCCCCCCAGATAAGGACCCAGGTAGGCTTCCGATAATTTTTCGCCCACTCCGATAATGAGCCCGCCGATAATGGCCCCGGGAACCGAAGTCAACCCACCCAGGATAACCACCGGCAAAGCCCGCAGCGCAGCAGTGGAAAGCGTAAACTGCACACCAAACTTGGAGCCCCAGATAATGCCCGCCACCAGCGCCACAATACCTGCCACCACCCATACAATGACCCAGATCCGGTTAAGGGGGATACCAATGGATTGCGCCGCCTGATGGTCATCAGCCACCGCCCGCAAGGCACGCCCGGTAGAGGTGTACTGAAAGAAAAAGGCCAGGGCTGCCACCAGGGCTGCTGCAATCGCCGCCGCCGTCAGGTCTTCAAGATTGATTAAAATGCCGCCTTCGAACAGACTGTCCAGGATAAAAGCCGGATCTTTGGGCATGCCGACATCAATCGTGTAAACCGAACTGCCAAACAGGGTTTGACCGAATCCGTCCAGAAAATAACTGATGCCCAAAGTGGCCATTAACAAGGTGGTGGCCTCTTGATTGACCAGATGACGCAAAACCAGCCGTTCTACCAGCCAGGCAATAATCACCATTAACACCGCACTGACGATGAAGGCCAGAATATTGGCCAGCCACATGCTTTCAAAACCCAGCCACTGGGGCAGCCAGGTTGAGAACCGTGCCATTGACAAGGCCGCCACCAGTACCATGGCTCCCTGGGCAAAGTTGAACACCCCTGATGCCTTGAAAATCAGCACAAAACCCAGCCCGACCAAGGCATACAGCATGCCGCTCATCAGGCCACCAAACAAAGTTTCCAAGAAATATCCCATAATGCCCTCAATGCTCTACGCCCAGATAGGCACGAATCACTTCTTCATTTGAACGAACCTCGGCCGGTGTGCCATCGCCGATTTTCTTGCCGTAATCCAGTACCACGACACGATCCGAGATATCCATCACAACCCCCATATCGTGCTCAATCAACACAATCGTGGTCCCGTATTCATCGTTCACATCCAGAATGAAACGGCTCATATCCTGTTTTTCTTCAATATTCATGCCGGCCATGGGCTCATCAAGCAACAGCAGGCGGGGCTCCATGGCCAGCGCCCGTCCCAGGTCGACCCTTTTTTGCAGGCCATAAGGCAAACGCCCGACCGGGGTTTTGCGATAAGCCTGAATCTCCAGGAAATCAATAATGTTTTCCACAAACTCGCGATGCCTGATTTCTTCCTTTTCGGCACCAAAAATCCGGAATGCCTGTGACAGGATGCCGCTTTTCATGCGCAGGTTACGGCCTGTCATAATGTTGTCCAGCACGCTCATCCCCTTGAACAAAGCCAGGTTCTGGAAAGTGCGTGCAATACCCATTTCGGCAGCCCGGCGCGGTGTCATCCGGTTGAAATGATTCCCCCTGAACTGGATGCCACCTTCCTGTGGCACATACACCCCGTTAATCACGTTTAACATTGAACTTTTACCGGCACCGTTAGGGCCGATAATGGCACGGATCTCATGCTCTTTAACATTAAATGAAATATTGGTAAGTGCCTTGACACCCCCAAAGGACAGGGAAATACCCTGCATATCCAGGATCACATCACCAATCTGCTTTTCTCTTTCGTTCATCATTCTCAGGCAACCTTCTTCATCTTGACATCAACCACTTTGCCTTCGGCAATCTTCAGATCGGCAGAAATCTTGCCAGTACGCCCGTCCTCAAACTTGACTTCGGTCTCGATAAACTGGTGTTGCCGGCCTTCAAACAGGGCATCGATAAGAACCTTGTATTTTTCGGCAATAAATGCCCGTCGCACCTTGCGGGTACGTGTCAGCTCACCATCATCCGGGTCCAGTTCTTTATGTAAAATAAGGAAGCGGTGAATTTGCAGGCCAGCCAGCATTTCATCACTGGCCACATCCATATTGACCTGATTGATACAATCGGCAATCAGGTCATAAACCTCGGATTTGGAAGCCAGGTCGGTATAACCGGCATAGGCCAGGCCACGACGTTCGGCCCAGTTGGCCACCGCTTCAAGGTCTATATTCACAAAGGCGCACACAAAATCCATATTGGCGCCAAACGCCACCACTTCCTTGATGTACGGGAAAAACTTCAGCTTGTTTTCGACATATTTGGGTGCAAACATGCGGCCATCGCTTAACTTGCCCACATCCTTGGCACGGTCAATAATCTTGAGCTGCCCATTGGCATCAATCACCCCGGCATCACCCGTGTGATACCAGCCATCTTCGGTAAAAGACTCTTTGGTGGACTCGGGGTTTTTATAATATTCCTTGAACAGGCCCGGGCTTTTGATTTGCACCTCGCCATTGTCTGCAATCCGCAGTTCCACCCCTTCAACGGGCGGCCCCACGGTATCGGCCCGCACGTTGCCATCACTTTGCACGCACACAAACACCGAGGTTTCGGTAGATCCGTACAATTGCTTTAAATTGATACCGATAGATCGGTAAAAAGAAAACAGGTCGGGACCAATCGCCTCACCGGCCGTATAAGCCACCCGCACCAGGCTCATGCCCAAGGCATTACGCAACGGCCCATACACCAGCACATCACCCAGCATATATTTGAAACGGTCCCATAAACCTACCGACTCTTTATCAAGGATACGCGTACCCACCCGCTTTGCCAGCGCCATACATGACTTGAACATGGTTTTTTTCAGGCGGCCAGCGTCTTCCATCCGGATCATGACCTGGGTCAGCAAATCCTCCAGAACCCGTGGTGGAGAAAAATAATAGGTGGGGCCGATATCGTGCATATCGATAGACACGGTAGCGGGTGACTCAGGGTGATTCACGGTAAAACCGGTCACCAGCAACTGGGTATAGGAAAACATGTTCTGGCCAATCCAGGCCGGTGGCAAATAAGCCAGCACCTCTTCCTTGTCGGTCAGGTTTTCAAGCCTCTGGATAACACGGGCCCGGTCGATCAGGGCATGATGGGTCAGCACCACTCCTTTGGGTTTACCGGTGGTACCCGAGGTATAAAACATGGCCGCCGTATCATCCGCCGACAGACTGTTTACGGTTTCCAGATAAAAATCGGGGTTGGCGCTCTCATACTCTTGCCCCTTTTCCTGCAGGCTTTCCCAGGACAGCAGCAATTCATCAGTGTAATGACGCAGGCCGCGCGGATCATCGTAAACCACATGGGCCAGATCAGGCACCTGTTCGTGGATCTCGATCATTTTATCCACCTGCTCCTGGTTTTCAACCACCACCACCCGCACTCCGGCATCTTGCAGCACATAAACCATTTCCTGTGCCACCGCATCCTGATACATAGGTACCGGGATGGCCCCCAGCGACTGGGCTGCCATCATGGCCATATACAGGCGGGGACGGTTCTCACCCACCACCGCTACATGATCATTTTTCCTGACACCCAATGCGGCCAGGCCGCAGGCTGTTTGCCGAACCTCTCGGGCCACCTGGGCCCAGCTTAAGGTTTGCCAAATTCCCAAATCCTTTTCACGCAATGCCGGTTTATCAGCGCGAACGTTCGCGTGATGCAACAGCAAGGCAGGAAATGTGTCCAGGCCCGTTTCCGAACCTGTACCAGACATAGCGTACGCCATGTTGCCTCCTTTTATATTGTGTCTCTAGCATGATTGCTTCCGGTTGGTTGAATTGCCCACAAAACTTTAAATTGGAAATAACAGAACCGGACACATCAATCTTATTTAATTATTCTTTGTAATGTATTGCAAAGTTAGCCTGTTGAATGTAATCTAACTGTCGTTATGGTGACATTCCAACCGCTTCTAGGGTAAGTCCTTATGACTGAATTTGCTCCACATTTCTCCAGCTGGTTCCTCCTTCTTACTCCCGAACATCAAGAACGGGTCAAACAGGACATTAAAGTCCACCACTATCCGTCTGGTGCCATGATTGTGCGCAAGGGCGAGTCTTCCGATCACTGGATTGGCGTTATTGAAGGATTGATCCGCATTTCGGTGGGCAATGCCGAAGGCAAGGTGGCGGCGCTCATTGGCATTCCTTCCGGGGGCTGGGTGGGTGAAGGCAGCCTGCTGAAAAAGGAACCACGCAAATATGACATTATTGCACTGCGCAATTCCACCATTGCCAAAATGCCCGTGCATACATTTGAATGGCTGCTTGACAACAGCATCCCGTTCAACCGCTACCTGCTGCACCTGCTGAACGAACGGGTGGGACACTTTGTGGGCAAAGCCGAGCACGACCGTCTGCTTAATGCCGATGCCCGGATTGCCCGCTGTCTGGCCGAACTATGCAATTCACGCCTGTATCCGGGCATTAGCAACCGCATGGAAATTACCCAGGAAGAATTGGGCTACCTGGCCCGGGTTTCGCGCCAGCGGGCCAACCAGGCCCTTAAGAAACTGGAAGCAGACGGCCTGTTAAGCGTGGAATACGGGGCCATCTGTGTACAAGACCTGGAAGGCCTGCAAAACTACGGCAGCTAAGCAGGCTTAAGCGTAATTGCGGTGACCAAAAATGGCCGAGCCTATCCGTACCTCGGTTGAGCCCTCCTGGATGGCCCATTCAAAATCTCCGCTCATGCCCATGGAAAGCGTGGGTAGCGCCAAACCGGTCAGATCCTGACATTGCCGCCTTAGATGACGCAAGGCAGAAAAACACGCACGCACCGCTGCCTCTGAGTCGCTGTTTTCCGCAACCGTCATCAATCCCATGGGACGAAGGGTTGATATGGCTTTCAATTCCTGCAAAAAGGCCGGAACCGCTTCGGCAGGCATCCCTGTCTTGGTTTGCTCGGGGCTGGTTTTCACCTGCACCAGCACATCCAACGTGCGGTTTTCAAGCTGCAGACGCCTGTCCAGGGCCAATGCCAGGTCCAAACGGTCCATTGACTGGACTTCAGCCGCATAACGGGCAACCTCTTTGGCCTTGTTGGTTTGCAAATAACCAATAATGACCCAGTCAATGGGATACTCCGAAAACACTTCGGCCTTTTGCTTCATTTCCTGCACTTTATTTTCACCGAAACGGCGCAGGCCGGCATCAATGGCTTCCTGCAATACATCGGGGCCAAAGGTTTTACTGACCGGCAAGATCCGTACACTGTCAGGCTCACGACCGGCCCTTATACAGGCCTGCTCCACCCTGTCTTTAACTTCTTTGTAACGTTGTGCCAGCATTACCCCTGCTCCTGTAGAAAAAAAACCAGGGTCAATTTTACCCCAGCACCGGTCACCTGCCATAATTTCAGTATAATTCAATTTTCAAATAAACCACCTCTGCAATATCGACATGAGCCACAACAAGCCACACCAACTTTCCATGACTATTCTGATGACCCCCGACATGGCCAATTTTGCCGGCAATGTACATGGCGGCACCATTTTGAAATATCTTGACCAAGTGGCCTTTGCCTGTGCCAGCCGATATGCCGGCTCTTATGTCGTTACCCTGTCGGTGGACCAGGTCGTGTTCCGTCAACCCATTCATGTGGGTGAGCTGGTTAATTTCTACGCATCGGTTAACTACACCGGCAAGACCTCCATGGAAATTGGCATAAAAGTAGTCACGGAAAATATTCGTGAGCAATTCGTGCGCCACACCAACAGCTGCTATTTCACCATGATTGCGGTTGACGACAATGGCAAACCCACCGCCGTCCCCCAGCTTGTTCCTTCAACGGAAGAAGAAAAACATCGTTTCATTGCCGCGCAGCAACGCCGCGAGCTGCGCCAGGAAATGGAAAAACGTCACGCTGAGATCAGGGCAAACAACTAAGCCGGCCGGTTTTAAAAATTTGATATGCCGTGCCAGCCACCCAACCTAACGGGGCGTAATTTTAGCCAGCATAATACGTTTGCGCCAGCGCTCGGTATCGTGCTGGATGAATTTTTCTATATTCAGACAAACATTATCAACAGGCTTCAGCCCTGTTTTTTGCATGGCCTGCTTGACACGGGCATCGGCCAGGGCACCGCGCAGCACGGAACGCATCCGGGAAACCACATCACCAGGCACATTTCTGGGGGCCGCCATACCAAGCCAACCCTCCAGGACAAAGTCCGGATGCAGTTTTGCGGTTAAATCAACCTCATTCATATCAATACCCGGGATATCTCCGGTTATGGCCAACACACGGATCTTTTTTTCTTTAAGCAAATCGTGCACAAAGGTACCATCCAGGAAGGCAAACTGTATGCCATTAATCGCCAGTTCATGCAAAAGCAGGCTCCGGTTTTTATAAGGCATCACGGTTATATTCACATCTGCATAATAATTGAACAAACCGGCCGCCACCTGCGAGGTACTGTTGTAATAACCAATACGGTAATCAGGCGGATTCAAACGAATGGCATCCAGCAATTGTGAAAACGTACGGAATGGACTGTCGACCGGCACCACCAGCGCAGCCCCAAATGTACCGATCATGCCAACATTGACCAGATCCTGTTCAGGAGAATAGGAAACTGTTTTTTGCAACATACTGTTAACACTTTGGGTTGAGTGTGTTGAAAACAAAAAAACACTGCCGTCATCCGCGGACTGGGAGACATAATCGGCACCAATCATGCCGCTTTCCCCGGCCATTTGCATGATTTGCACATTACTACCCGTTTTTTCATGTACAAAACGGGAAAAAACCGTAGCAAAATCGTGAAGGTTTTGGGAAAGTTGGGTACCCGCCACCACTGACACCTGCGGAAACTGAACCTTACCGGGATGAATATGATCTGCCCAGGCATGGCCTGCCAATGACAGCACACCCAGCACAGACAACAGCGACCAACGCATTAGTGCATAAACCCTTTATACATGATCATGTTACAAATAACGATGCCTATTAGTAATTAAGCAGAGAACACAAAAATTTGCCCCATGGCAGCAAGGGGCAAACAGACCATACTTGCAATGCGCAAACTTCACTTGATTTATTGACTTATTAATTTGCAGCAATTTTACTACAACTTACCAAAACTTACATTAAAAGTTACAAACCCCCTTTTATTTTCATTTTACAGCGGCAATACCTTAACGGCTGCCGACCCGGCAGACACACCCATCAACATTCTCCCCATTACCTGCTACACTTCCTGCATTTCCCATTTCATTAAACTCGGCAATGAATCAAGCACTTACATCCCTGACAGAACAACTCAAACTGACTTCACTGGATAAAGACACCTTTCTTGGTCAAAGTGTTGACCTTTTTGGCTCAGGACGCGTATTTGGCGGCCAGGTCCTGGGGCAATCACTCATGGCCGCTTCCCGAACTATCGCCAACCCTAAGCGGGAAGCACACTCCATGCATGCATATTTCCTGCTGCCCGGTGATACCAATGAGCCTATTCGCTATGAAGTGGAACGCATCCGCGATGGGGGCAGTTTCTCGGCGCGCCGGGTAGTGGCGATCCAGCGTGAACGACCCATTTTCTTCATGTCAGCCAGCTTTCAGGCCGCTGAACCGGGGTTTGAACACCAGGCCACCATGCCAACCGTACCATCGCCCACCAGCCTGCAAAGCGAAGTGGAGCTATTCCGGGCCATTGCCAACGAATTACCACCCACAATGGCAGAGCGCGCCATGCAAGCCCCCCCTCTGGACATTCGTCCGGTTAACCCCATCAACCTTTTGAATCCAGGCGCGCATCTCCCCTATTCTCACGTCTGGTTCAAGGTCAATGGCTCGCTGCCCGAAGACCCGCTGCTGCATAAATCCATGCTGGCCTACACCTCTGACTTGCACTTGCTGGATACGGCTTTGTTACCACACGGGCAATCCTTCCTCAGCCCCTCCTTGCAAATGGCCAGTATCGACCATGCCATGTGGTTTCACCGGCCGATAAACATGAATGACTGGTTACTGTATGCCTTGGAATCACCCAGTGCCAGTAATGCCAGGGGCTTTTGCCGGGCCAATATCTTTGATCGCCATGGCCATCTGGTTGCCTCTTGTGCGCAAGAAGGCCTTATTAGAAAAGTGCCTGCAAAAACCTGAACGAAACACTTTATTCCGTGTCTGGGGCAAAGCCCCATTCACGCAGCAAGGCTGTCACCATCTCCTGGCTAACCAGCAAAGAGCCATCGCGTGACAGGTGTGTACCGTCCGAATACAGGAAGCGTCCCGCCTGCATGGTTTGGCACAGCTGTTCACCACACAAAATGTCATAAGGATCAATAAAAATCACATTAAAACGAGAGCGGGCGTATTCAGCCAGCATTTGGTTAATGTGCCAGGCATTGCCTTTTTCGCGGGGCAATGTCAGATATCTGGCACAAGTCAGTGGTAAATAGGCCGGCCTGTCCACACAGGAAGACAAGCCCGCCTGCGAACCCGCCCCGGGCGGGGTACCGATAATAATCAACTTGTTATCCAGGCCAATACGCTCATGGATGGCATCAAAATTGGCTTGCAAAAAGCGTAAGTACGCATCATCCGTCAGGCGAACCCGCTCACCATCGGTGGTACCCAAGGTATTTTGGTAATTACGGAAGCTAATTGCATAAATCAGGGGAATCCGGTTCGTGAAAGCGGTGTGCAAGGCATAATCAAGCCTGTCCTGGCAATCCTGGCGGGCAATACCGTCCAGAATGCGGGTGTAACCCGGACCAAAAAAACAGCCATCTTCAAAGGAAGTGTCTATTTTTACGCCCTGCCCGGCCAACACCCGGTCTAGCCCATAGGCAAACTGCCGTGCATAACTGTCCCCCAGAAAAACCGCCTCATGAAACAGGGCCCGGGGGTCGCCAAGCGTTTGACTTCCCATCCCGTATCCGGCACCCCCATACTGCTCTTCGTGAAAACGCGGGGATTCAAAAGTATGCTGGGAAAACTGCGTATTCATTCTGAAAGGCATGCCATTTTGCGTCAGAATAAAAAATGCCGGCAGCAATACCACCGCCACAACCCCTGACCGCTGCAATATTTCCTTGAAATACCAGCTGGACAAATTCATGCGTCGGAAACGGTTTTCAACCAGTACATACATGGCATAACCCAAAAACAGCGGCACGATCACCAGAGCCCATTGTTCTACGGGCATCAAGGGACGATAAATATAATATTTATAAAAAACAATCAGTGGCCAGTGAATTAAATACACCGAATAGGAAATCAGCCCGATAAATACCACCCAACGGTTTCTGAGCAGCCAGCCGGTATAACGGGCACCACTGGCAAAAATACACAAAGCCGCCCCAAAGGCGGGCACCAGGCCGTTAAAACCCGGGAAAGCGGTGGTTTTATCAAACACAAACACGCCCCATGCCAGCAATGCAAAACCCGCCAGCATGATCAATTCTTGCCAGATATTGGCCAACACAAAGCGGCGCACCGCAAACACCAGCAAACCGCCAATGGCAAACTCAAACACCCTGAAGGGTGTCAGGAAATAATTGGCGGAAGGATCCAGCTGCGTATACCACTGTGAAGCCAGCAGGGAAAGCAGTCCGGTTAATACCAGCACCCAGGGTAACCAGCGGGCATTCAGCCGGCAAGTACCATAAACAATAAACGGCCAAACCAGGTAAAACTGCTGCTCTACCCCCAATGACCAGGTGTGCAGCAAGGGGTTGGTTTCTGAAGACGTATCAAAATACCCCGCACCCAGCCAGAACTTGATATTGGAAACGGAAAAAAACGAATAAATGGTTGACTCTGCCAGCGTAATATAATCGCCAGGCGAAAAAACAAGAAAACCCAGGACCAGGCACAGCATTAGGGTAAATAAAAGGGCCGGATACAAACGCGCAATTCGCCGTGCCATAAACCGGGCAAAGCTGAAGGAACCAGCCTGGCAATTATCGATGAGGATGCGGGTAATCAAATAGCCCGAAATCACAAAAAAAACATCAACGCCCGTAAAACCGCCCCCAAAGACAGTAAACCCGGCATGGAAAAACAAAACCGCCATCACGGCAACAGCGCGCAACCCGTCCACCTCGGGCTGGTAGCCGGCACGGGGAGCCTCATGAACCGGAACAAGCAAAGACATAGTGCCCAACACCCAAAAAACAGCAACAGTAAAGAAAGATATCTTAACCCATATTACAAAGGGCAAAATTTGGTTAGAACAATTTATCCTGCCTCAAACAAAGACAATTAAATATCAGAAAACTTCTTCAGCCCCCGAAATTTACCCGAAACCTGTAAAATAATTTTTTAAATTACAGGAGTTTAAAGCGGCACGCCGCCCACAAGTCATGGATATCCTTATCATTTTAGGACTCATTCTAGTCAATGGTCTTTTCGCAATGTCGGAAATCGCCATTGTTTCATCCAAACGCATTCGCCTGCAAAACAAAGCCGATAGCGGCAGCAAAAGCGCCGCGGCCGCCCTGAAGCTGTCAGACAGCCCAAGCCGTTTTCTTTCTACCGTGCAAATTGGCATCACCCTTATCGGGATTTTCAACGGTGCCTTCGGTGAGGCCTCAATCGTATCCAGACTTACTCCTTTTTTCCTTAACATTCAGCCACTTAGCAATTACGCCTATGAGCTTTCACTGGCAACCGTGGTGTTTGGCATTACCTATGCATCCCTAATTCTGGGCGAACTGGTGCCCAAGCGTATTGCCATGCAATACCCTGAAGCGGTGGCCATGTTTATCTCGGTGCCCATGACCTGGCTGTCACGTATCGTGTCACCCTTTGTTGCCGTTTTGTCGTTTTCCACCGATTTTCTCATGAAAATTTTGCGGCTGGACCAAAGCAAAAACAGCTCATTAACCGAAGAAGACATTAGCGGCATGTTAAAGGAAGGCGCCACCGCCGGCCTGTTTGAAAAAACCGAACACGACATTGTGGCACGCGCCCTGCAACTGGACGACAAACACATTAACACCATCATGACACCACGCTCGGACATTCACTACATAGACCTGAATGCGCCGCTGGAAGAAACCCTGCTACGCATTGCCAACAGTCCCTACTCCCGCTTTCCCGTCTGTCAGGGTGGGCTGGACAATATTATTGGCATTGTAGATGCCGGCAGTCTGTTCGAACAACAAATCAAGCAGCAGCAAATCAACATCCAGGCCATTACCAAAACGGCCCTGTATGTACCCGAAACCATTAGCGCCATGGACTTGCTGGAGGCCCTGCAAAAAAACCGCTCTGAAATTGCCGTGGTGATTAATGAATATGGCGAGGTCGAAGGCGTGGTGACCCTGCGCGACATCCTGAAAGTACTGGTTGGCCACGCGATTCCTATCAATGAAAATCATGTTTCCGATGCCGTTCAACGCAAGGATGGCTCATGGCTGTTGGATGGCGGTGTTTCACTGGACCGCTTCCGTGAAATTTTTTCTTCCTCAGTCAGATTTCCCGAAGAGGAAGACGAGGACTACCACACCATCGCCGGCTTCATCATGCACCAATTGGGGCACATTCCCACTGAAACCGAAAGCGTCGAATGGGAAAACTACAAATTTGAAGTCGTGGACATGGACAAGCACCGGATTGACCGGGTACTGGTGTCTGAAATCGTTGTTGACAGCGATGACAGTACGTTTGATGGTGAGTAACCACCCCGGTGCTATGCGCCCCCCCCTGCGCAGAGGGGAATTTTCCTTCTTTGTGGAAACGCCTGCGTATGCATACGCGTTCCCACGCGGAGCGTGGGAACAAATCGTGATCAAAAATTAAAACAATGAAAATCCTGTTTACCAATTTCCACAAACGCAATGGCGGCGGGCATGCCACGTATATTCTCAACCTGTTGGGCCAGCTGGCGCCTGAACATGAATGCTTCGTGGCCACCCCCGGCACCAGCCGCCTGTACCGCTTTGCCCAGGCAGTTCCCAATGTACGGGTCATCGACCAGAGCTTCAACTCTCGCATTGGCAAGCTCCTGCCCGAAATAAAGCAACTCAGACAGCTGATCCAACAGGAAAACTTTGACATTATTCACGTTAATGCCTCGGCCGACCACCGCCATGTCATGCTGGCCTGCCTGGGGCTGCGGCACCGCCCTAAAATCATCTTTACCAAACACAATGACCACCCCGTGGGCAGTTTTGGGCACACACTAAGGGCCAAACTGGCTACCGACCGCATCATTGCAGTGAGCCGCTTTGTGGCGGACATGTTCAAAAACTCGCCCTATGCAGCCATCCCGCTGGACATGATTCACCATGGCATAGACACCCGGTATTTTGCCCCCGCCAGTGCCCGGCACAAACAACAATGCCGCCAGGCCTTGCTGGGTAACGAAGCCGCAAATACCGGGCTAATATTACTGGGCAGCACCGGTGGCACCGATTATGAAAAAGGCTGGCTGGAAATGGTGCAGGCCGTATCACAACTGCCCGAACACCTTAAAAACCGCTGCCGCATTATCATGGCCGGTGACCCGCCCAACGAAGAAAAAATGAACCGGGTCAAAGCCCTGGGTATGGAACAGCAACTGGTTTTCCCGGGCCTGGTTGACGATGTGCGGGATATTCTGGCGGCCTGTGACCTGGGCTTTGTACTGTCACACAAAGAGGCGCTGTCTTTTGCCTGCCGTGAAAGCATGGCCCTGGGCCTGCCCACCATTGCCAGCAACGCCGGTGGCCTGCCCGAAAACATACAGCATGGCAAAGACGGCTGGATTGTACCGGCCAAAGACCCGCAGGCCTTGCAAACACTGCTACAGGAAATTCTGGATAACCCAGCGCTGCTTCATGAAGTTTCGATGGCCAGCCGCCAAACGGCCGAACAGCACTTTAACCTGGACACCTTTGCCCACAAAACCCTGAACACTTACCGGCAGGCTTTGGGCCTGACCTTAGCGCCATGATACCTATTCTGATGTACCACCAAATTACCGACATGCCACCCAAAGGCAGCCCTTACCGCGGCCTGTGCGTACCAGCCAAAAAATTTGCGCAACAAATGCAATGGCTTAAACGGCTGGGTTACCGTGGCTTAAGCATGCAAGACCTGCTGCCCTACCTGGAAGGCAAGAAAAGCGGCAAAGTATTTGGCATTACCTTTGATGACGGCTACACCAACGTGCACGACAACGCCCTGCCCGTTTTGCAGGCACTGGGCTTTACCGCCACCACCTACTTTGTGGCCGGACACCCCGGCGGGCATAACCACTGGGATATTGAAAAAGGCATTCCACGTTCAGGGCTGATGAACGAACAACAAATCCGGAACTGGGCCAATGCCGGGCAGGAAATTGGTTCACATACCATAGACCATGTTCATTTGACCCAGCTGCCGGAAGATGAGGCACGGCGGCAAATTGAAGCCTCAAAACACGGGCTAGAGACCGTTTTTGGCGTACCGGTTACCGCCTTTTGCTACCCGTATGGGGATGAATCTGCCGCGATAAGGGAAATGACACGCCAGGCGGGCTATACCAATGCCACGTTAACGGTAAAAGGACTGGCACTGAAAGAGGATGATTTGTTTGGCCTGCCACGTGTTACGGTTTCAGGCAATATTGGCCTGGTCGCGTTTTTAATGAAATGCCTGACGCAAAAAGAGCATAAGCGACGGGTGAAGAAAGAAAAACAACCCTGAGTCCGGCTAAGGAAAACCAAAGATCAATCAAGCGCCGGTTAATCAAACAACTCACTATTACGCAAGCTACTTCCTGACAGGTCTTTGGCAGATAAAACAGGAGCCGCTGTCAATGGCCACCGTATATCAATCTCCGGATCATCCCAGGCTATGCAACGCTCATGTTCAGGCGCATAGTAATCACTGGTTTTATACTCCACCTCGGCCACCTCGGACTGCACCAGAAACCCGTGTGCGAAGCCTTCAGGTATCCAAACCTGACGTTTATTGTCAGCGCTTAACTCTTCAGCCACCCACTGCCCAAACGTGGGCGATGAGCGACGCAGGTCCACCACCACATCGAAAATCCTGCCTACAACAACTCTTACCAGCTTGGCCTGCGGCTGTTGAATTTGGTAATGCAACCCCCGCAACACATTGGCCTGGGAACGGGAATGGTTGTCCTGTACAAAATTTACCCGCCGTCCCACAACCTGTTCAAACTTCCTGGCATTAAAGCTTTCCATAAAAAACCCGCGCTCATCGGCAAACACATCGGGTTCAACAAGCAAGACATCGGGAAGGCGGGTTTTAATAACTTTCATGGTTCAACTATTTTCAAGCAACCGCAACAGGTATTGCCCATATTTAATTCACCGCTTATCACATGCTGTTATGCGTGAAAACCTTTCTCGCACAATATCAACTCTACCGCCTGGCCCTCTAATATTTCCTTCCAGAAAATGATCAAAATCAATGCCTTGCTGAATATCATAAAATTGGCTGGCGATATATTTCCTTATATCCTCATCAGCAGCATCAATTTCCCCAACCAACTCTTCTCTTCCATCAACAACAAGTAAGATATCCTCCATATCCCGGCTTAACATAAGATCATTATCACCACGTCCCTTATATGCCTCTAATTTTGTTGCTACAAAAAGTTCAGGGGGTAAAATCTTTATTACCAAATCGTCAGTTAGCTGATAAGGTTTTGACTGTTCTATTCCTCGTGCATACCATCTGTTTGTAAAGCCCAAAATTTTGGCATCATCCGGCATAAAATCCACCTTTAATGCACCCAGCCGCATGCGACAAACCACTTCATCTTCCGGTGATGCTGAAAACCCCCTGTTCCTTAATTGTTCTTCCAAAGTTGCCCACGCAGCGTAACCAGCAAGATCAACAATTAAATCAACATCATCTGTTGCCCTGACATCTTCCAAAGTAATGGGGTCAGTGATAAATAGTGCGGTTGTACACCCACCTACAAATACCAATCTTTGCCGGAGCTCACTGCCCAGTGCAACTGCCACTCTTTCCAGCATGCGTAGCAATTGTCCTTTAACTGTTGTCATTTTTTTAATAACCTTTCTTCAAGAAGTTTTGCTGCCAATCCGGCTTCTCGTGGCCTGCCCAGTCTGATTGCATCTATAAGTGCCAAGTATTCATATAGTTGTTCATCATTCTTTACCGCTTCAGGAACGGATTTAAACAGGGGTTCAACAAACTGCCCCATAATTTTACCTTCCGCGTCAGGCCAAATATAAATATATTCACCCGGGCTGATGAGAAGACTATTCAACATGGGGGCCGCAAATGCAGTGGGGATCCCCCTTGTTATGCCACCTGGCTTGACCGGGAAAACATATTTCAACCCATGCGTAATAAAGTTGCCAAGTGCTCGATGGTTTGGCCTTATACGCCCGGTTATACGATCTTTGATAGCCAAACCTGAAAATAAACTGCGATTTATAGAAGCATGGACTTCTGTTTTACTAATGCCAAGAGAAGCCGCAAGCCCCCGAATAGAATAAGGTTCATCTACACCGGTGCCCCTGGCTGGCTGGTTTAGATTACCCTCTTCCTCCTGTTTTTTCAGGCAAATGAGCTTGAGTAATATAACAATGTCCTGACCTTTCATAATTTACAGATCCAAATGTCCTTTGTCCCAGGATTAAGGACATTAAAACATAACCCAATTATTTCTGTCAATTAGCATTGATAAATTCGTAGGCTCGTAAGCTTACCGTCAAGCGCAGGGTAATCACTGGTTTTATACGCCCCCACAAATTTTCATGGTTCAATTATTTTTAAGCAGATGCAACAGGTATTGCCCATATTCATTCTTGGCCAAGGGCTGGGCCAGCGCTTCAAGCTGCGCAGCACTAATAAACCCTTTACGGTAGGCAATCTCTTCAGGGCAAGACACCTTAAGGCCCTGGCGTTTTTCTATGGTTTGAATAAAATTACCCGCATCAAGCAAGCTTTCATGCGTCCCCATATCCAGCCAGGCATAACCCCGACCCATTAGCTCAACCGAAAGCTGCCCCTTATTCAAATAAGCGCAATTGCAGTCGGTAATTTCCAGTTCACCACGTGCCGAAGGCGTTAAGGCAGCGGCAATATCCAGAATCTGATTGTCATAAAAATACAGCCCGGTCACGGCGAAATTGGATTTGGGCTGCGCGGGCTTTTCTTCCAAAGAAACCACCTTGCCCTGCCCATTAAACCCAACCACCCCGTACCGTTGCGGGTCTTGCACATGATAGGCAAATACCGTGGCGCCCTCTTCTTGGGCACAGGCCCGTTCCAGCTGGCGGGGTAAATCGTGTCCATAGAAAACGTTATCGCCCAATACCAGGGCAACCGAACTATTACCCACAAACTGGCGGCCTATAATAAAAGCCTGGGCCAGACCATCGGGGCCAGGCTGTTCTGCATAGCTGATATTAAGCCCCCATTGGCTGCCATCACCCAACAAATGCTGGAACCGTGGCAAATCCCAAGGCGTGGAAATAAGCAGAATATCGCGGATACCGGCCAGCATTAAGGTACCCAGGGGGTAATAAATCATGGGTTTATCATAAACCGGCAGCAGCTGCTTGGACACCGCTAGCGTAACCGGATACAAGCGTGTACCCGAGCCACCCGCCAGAATAATGCCTTTACGCTGCGTCATACCCTGCCCCCATTGCCATGATGATGGCCATAATGCAAAGCCATCCAGTCGCGGTAAGAACCGTTTTGCACGCCTTGCACCCAATCACTGTTATTTAAATACCACTGGATGGTTTTTTGCAAACCCGTTGTGAAAGTTTCCTGCGGGTGCCAACCCAGTTCCTGCACTATTTTAGTGCCATTAATGGCATAACGCCGGTCATGCCCGGGGCGGTCTGCCACAAAAGCAATTTGCCGGTGGTATGACTGCCCGCCTGCACGCGGGCGGATTTCATCAAGCACATCACATATGGCTTGCACAACATCCAGATTGGTGCGTTCATTGCCACCACCAATGTTGTAAGTGTCCCCCGGTATGCCTTTGACCAATACCGTCGAAATGGCCGCACAATGATCGCCTACATACAGCCAGTCACGTACTTGCAGGCCGTCCCCATAAATGGGCAAAGGCCTGCCTGCCAGCGCATTCATAATCACCAGTGGAATAAGCTTTTCAGGAAACTGACGCGGGCCATAATTATTACCGCAATTGGTGGTTAACACAGGCAAGCCATAAGTATGGTGCCACGCCCGCACCAAGTGATCAGAGGCCGCCTTACTGGCAGAATACGGGCTGTTAGGCTGGTAGCAGGACGACTCTGTAAATGCCGGCTCTGCTAACGATAAAGAACCGTAGACTTCGTCGGTAGACACATGCAGAAAACGGAAATTCTCCTTTTCAGAAGCAGCCAATGTATGCCAATAAGCGCGAACGCATTCCAGCAAACTGAAAGTGCCCACGATATTGGTTTGTATGAAGCTGGCTGGCCCATGAATGGAACGGTCTACATGCGATTCGGCCGCAAAATTAATAATTGCCCTGGGCCGATGTTGGTTTAGCAACTGGGAGATGGTATTTTGGTTGGCAATATCGGCCAGGACAAAATGATAGCCGGGATGATGTTCAATAGAAGACAGGCTTTGCAAATTGCCAGCATAAGTGAGCTTGTCTATATTTACAACGGGTTCACCAGATTGGCCAAGCCAATCCAGGATGAAATTACTGCCAATGAACCCAGCGCCACCAGTTACGAAAATTGTCATAAAAAACTTTAAAATTGCCCAAAATCATACAAAAAAATTACAAATTATTATGCTTGTTCAAGATTGTCATCTCTTCAAATGCTATTTACGGGTATATTACTAGTGTTTTTATAATTAGCATAAATCATATTATTTCAATAATTGAAAGTTTATATGCCTGCCATTATAATCTTCCACAGTGCACTAAAAATCAAAAATTTCGATAAACTCTTAACAATATGCGCTTAACATCCCAGTCACGTTTTCATAAGCTGTATGAAAAAATTCTGCTTTCCCGCTTTGTCTCAATGCTGCTGGGTTTTATATTGTGCGTAGTATTACCCTTTTATATTCATTACGGTTTCAAGAATTACTACTATATTGATCAAGGCCAGTTTAATGCCTTCATCATTAGTTCAATTGCCTTCGTCCTTACCCACATATGGTGCAATTATCTCACCAACTCATACCCGGGTGGGAGGTCTGCAGCACTGCTGGCACCCCAAATCATTACCGTTTACGGTTTTTGCATTCTGGCAACCTTCCTGTTTTATTTTCCCATCTCACGGCTTATTTTGGTAACCAGTGGTTTAACCACCCTGTTCTGGTTGCACATAGAATACATACTTACCTTTAGAATGCGTAAACCCAAACTGGCCGTAGCCAATCAAGCCAAAACACAGGAATTGATCGCGCTGAATAAAAAAGGTCATGACATTCGTGTCCTGGAAACCCCCAATCTGAATAATGTCCGCTATGATGCCGTGGTTGCCGACTTTAAAAGCATTACACCAGAGTGGGAACGTTTTCTAACCCAATGTGCCCTTAACCGCATTCCGGTTCTTAACTCGGAGCAGGTTTTTGAATCCCTGACGGGTCGAGTCAGGATTAGACACATGACAGAAAACAATATTGGATCTTTGCTGCCTTCACCTTTGTTCGAATTCCTTAAAACCTGTTTTGACTGGGTAGTTGTCCTCTTGACACTTCCCATTACCTTGCCCGTGGTTCTTATTACCGCTTTGCTGGTAAAACTGGAGTCTCCCGGGCCTGCATTTTTCTGCCAAACCCGTGTTGGCAGGGGCAACCAACCATTCAGGATGTATAAAATCAGAAGCATGCGTCATGATATACGGGCAGAACACACTGAAGCGTTTGCCGAAGAAGATGACCCAAGAGTTACCCGGATTGGCAAAATCATTAGAAAACTACGCATAGATGAACTGCCACAACTTTTAAATATACTGAAAGGTGAAATGAGCCTGATTGGCCCCAGACCTGAACAGCCCAGTTTTGTAGAAGAGTATGACCAAAAAATACCCTTTTACAGCTACCGGCATGTCGTGAAGCCAGGCATAACTGGCTGGGCACAGGTAAGATATGGGTATACCTCAGATATTGATGAGGCCCAGATCAAGATTGAACATGATTTCTTTTATATTAAACATTGTTCAATCTCGCTGGATTTTTACATTACGTTATTGACTATAAAGACCATGCTTACTGGGTTTGGGGCTAGATAAGAATTGATATAGCAATCAACTATCCACCCCAAACAGATCGCGAGTGTAAACTTTATCCTTCACATCCTCAAGTGCATCAGCCATGCGATTACAAACGATAACGTCCGCAGTCCTCTTAAACTCTTCCAAATCAGAAATTACATGAGAATTGAAAAATCTGGTTTCGGGTAGCTCTGGTTCGTAAATAATAACATCAATGCCCTTAGCCTTAATGCGTTTCATAACACCCTGAATGCTGGACGCCCGAAAGTTGTCCGATCCAGCTTTCATTATAAGACGATAAATACCAACTATCTTGGGCTTTCGGCGAAGAATATCAGTGGCAATGAAGTCTTTACGGGTAGTATTAGATTCAACAATGGCGTGTATAAGATTTTGCGGAACATCACGGTAGTTGGCAAGCAACTGTTTAGTATCTTTAGGTAAACAATAACCACCATAACCGAAACTAGGATTGTTGTAATGATTACCAATACGAGGATCCAAACCAACACCATCAATAATTTGTTTACTATCTAGACCATGAATAGCTGCATAAGTATCAAGCTCATTGAAAAAAGAGACACGCAAGGCCAAATAAGTATTGGCAAATAATTTAATCGCTTCAGCTTCAGTCGAATCTGTCAAAAGAACCGGAATATCTTTTTTAATTGCCCCTTCTTTAAGTAAGTTAGCAAAGACTTGAGCTCGTTCCGATTGTTCCCCAACAACAATGCGTGAAGGGTACAAATTGTCATAGAGTGCACGGCCTTCACGTAAAAATTCCGGTGAAAAGATCAAATTTTGTGTGCCCAATTCTTTACTGATTTTTTCAGTATAACCAACTGGTATTGTCGATTTGATCACCATGATCGCATCAGGATTGCTATTTATTACATCTCTGATAACAGCCTCAACTGATTGAGTATTGAAGTAATTGGTATCAGGATCATAGTCAGTGGGTGTTGCAATAATAACGTAATCTGCTCCTAGATAAGCTTCATTCTTGTCAAGAGTCGCACTAAAGTTCAGTGATTTATTCTTAAGGTAATCTTCCAGCTCAACGTCCTGAATTGGAGATTGTTTGCGATTAAGCATTTCAACTTTTTCAGGAACAATGTCCAAAGCAACCACCTCATGATGCTGCGACAGCAATACACCATTAGATAAACCTACATAACCTGTTCCCGCAATGGCAATTTTCATAGATTAAATCATAACCTTTCATTAAAACAATTGTACTGGTAGAGTAACCGTTGTAACTCCAACATCATGAAACCAAAACTCAAGTTCTTGAACCATTGACACTTCAATCATTGCTGTATTTGGAGGAGGATTAACCGTAATTTGAAACTCCAGCACACCCTTTGCCGGAATATCAAAAGGTAAATCTTTTCGATTATCCCAACCTGACATAGGTATTCCATTAACATCTAGAAATCGCCATGCCACTCGAAAAGGCTTACCAATAGATGATCGCGCTGAGAAATTTATATTACCCGCATTCATGATTTTCACAGTAATATCAGAAGGTATCGTACCATCAAAAATCTGAAAACTAATATCCTTAATTTCATCAGCAGTATATACCCGATCAGACATGGTATATTTCGGTTTATTATACAGCCACTCTGAATTACAATTACTAAACCCTAATGGTACAACTCGTGAAATGATCTGCTTATATCTCTCTTCAGCTTCAGCTTCAGCAAGATTAGAAAAATTTGTATATGAAATGATTCTTACTGGCATCTCAGCACAATCATTTCCAAATTCCCAAGTATACCCTGCTGGCAATAACCCAGAATAACCATTTAAAGATTTCATGCCATGCATTAGAGATACCCACATCGCATCCAACTCATCAACATAAAATGAACCATTTTTTTGAGCCATAAAAATAATTGAATCTTGAGGCAAATGTTCGGGTATTCTTTTTTCTGCTTGAGAAATGCGATCACGCCAATCATCCTTTTTGCTGGTATACATTGACGTCATTGAAAACTCTAGTATTAGCAAGGGTAAAACCGCTAGGCTTACTATTTTTGTTCCCCATGCATAGCGGGAGCGTACAAAATCAACTGTGACTGCAGAAAAATATGCAATTACAATAAGAAGCGCTAAATCCAAGCGAGTCATCGCTCTAATCGCCGATGCCAATGGCAGTTTATGCATGAAATACCAAAGGCTGAATCCTCCCACATACAATGTTAAAGCAAAAACCAAGCCAAGCATTCCTGCCATAAGCGTATAAGCTAACCCATTCTGCTGACGATTACCAACAAACAACCCTGTAGCAGCAAGCAATAAGGGAAGCAAGCCAAAAAACATCTGATGTTCGTGCCGCATAGGAATATCAGAAAAAATTTCTGCGTTTGGACTAGACCATAAATAAGAAGCATCTGATAAAATATAACTCTGTAATCGGGGGAGCATAACTGAAATTTCATCCCAAGATCGTTTTGCTCCATATAAAAGACTGACTTGCAAATAAGGATAAAAAAGCAAGACCATCAAAAACAACAATAATCCAGAAAAAATGACATATTGGAATTTTCTCCTACGACTCAGATATTTCCAAGCTGAAATAAATACAAGTAGCCTAGATTTAAATGAGTGGCTAAACCAGAATTTTTCATATCCAATATATGTTAGCACCATCGCCAACATCAGGAATAGCGTAAAAAAACCAATATAAATACCTGCATAAAACTGCCAAACAAGCCATAATCCACTTACAATAAGTGATGACCAGTCTTTTTTATCCAAAAATTTAATAAGAAAGAAAATCGCCAGTGGGATACCAAATCTGTACTGTAACTGTGCATGACCAACATGTGCAGTCGTAGGCAGTGCAAATGCAAATATTAATGCACCAATTGAAGCAGCAAGGGAACTCTTACCTAGTTTACGTAACACATAAAATGCAGAGGTAAAATTGACTATATATCCAAACAAATACCAAATTTGAAATGCAGTATCTGGCAAAAAACCAAAGTAACGAGTTAACAGATATATAGGAGAGGAGCCAAATAAGTTATCTGAAAATCCAAGCGTATATGGGAATGGATAATAAAAAGATAGGTGCCATAATGATTCAACATTCCCATTAAGATACTGATAAATATTTTCTAAGAAATAATTATTTAATCTAGCATCCCCAATATCCCCTGGCATAGATTCCAGCCAATTCAATTGGTTTATTGGCAAAAATAAAAAAGCAATTAAAAAAAGCACTAAAGGCAAAACATATTTTAAATATTTTTGTCTCATTTGTTATCCTACTTTATCATCCCACTGCAAGTATAGGTAACGTTCTCATCACTTACTTTAAACGGATCAGTCAAATCAGCGCTATATTCACCCATCAGCAATCTCTGTTTAGGCAACCAATTTTTTCGAAAATAGCGTCCAAAAGTAGCAATCGTTTTACCTTTTTCCGTCAATAATACGCATCCATCTTCAATAACTATAGTTCCAGACTCCAACTGCTCAGTAAGCCGCACATCCATTAAACGATGTTCTTTGACATACTCTTCTGTAAAAACTTGTTTGAAGCTTTCTTGCTTAATACCTCCGCCCCTTTGCTGCAATTTTTCAAGTATATAAAAAGAAAGTGAGCGATCAATGACTGTTGGGACTGAAATAGCAAGTGTATAAGCAGAAATTATCCAAATAACAAACAGCAACAATTTCTCAAAACAATTGAATACGGAAAAATATTTTAAGAAGTATAAAATCGCTCCTGATATTAAAGCTGCTAATACGCCATCAACAATCGCAGCATAGAATACAACATCAACCTTGAAAAAATTTATATGTAAATAATAAATTATTATTAATATAGCAACAAACATCACTGTTGCTATTAATGCTTTTTGTATTTTCATTTTTTAAATACCAGAAATTTATTGCCAAAATAACTTAGTGAAACCTGCAAGACCGTTGCAATTAAAAAACCAGAGTTATAGCTAAAAGCATACCAATCCACCCACACAAACAAAACCAATCCATGCAGGATAGCGATAAAACCATACAAAATACCAAATTTTGAAGCTTGAGAAATTATGCTTTCTGCCGTATTTTTAAATACGTAATAACGGCTTCCAAAGTAAGAAGTCGAGATACCGAATAAAGCAGCAACAAAATTGGCTACCCCTGCTGATTGAAAATGAAGTAACTCTAAATTTGCTATTAATACAAAATAATGGACAGAGGTGGCCACTCCCCCATTAATAATATATCTTCCAACTTCAGGAACATACTTCCTCATGTCGATGCAGAACTGTTGCCCGTTTCAAAAACACGCTCGATAAACTCGCGATAAGCGATTGTTGTAGTAACTGTTCCCCCTCTGACAACCCCAGTTAACATAAGCGTCATAAGTGCCAATGCACCAGTTTGCAAAAACATCAAAACTAGAATGCCAAGAACAACAGAAAACCAACCCGGTGTCGAAAATCCGATTAATTTCAAAACAACTGCTGCTACAGCTGCGAAGATCGATAAAACTGCAGTACCTGCACATGCCATCCCAACGCGCACCAAGACATCTTCAGCAAAAACCATTAGACCTTTGAACCCATGCAATGCAAGACCAACAAAGTTCATTTTTGACTTACCCGCATATCTGGGGCCTCGATCCAATGGACACATCTTTGTCCGTAATTTTGAAGCAAGAACGGCGCCAGCCACATGAATTGACAACTCCTGCATGGCCACCAAGCGCTTAACCGCAGTTGACTTAAGTGCCATGAAATTACCAAAACTGATAGAACGCCCCGTCATCAATCCAAAAAAACGTTTATAAAGCGCATAAAAAGCCTTGAATTTGAAAGTTTCAATCCGACTCTTGCGTTGTGCAACCACGACATCGGTATTTTCATCCTCAAGATTTATTAAAAGCTCAGGAATTGTTGAGGGAAGATCTTCTCCATCAGAATCCATGACAACCACATACTGCTGTGGATGCATATGCTCTGATGCATATCCCAGACCAATCGCAATAGCTCGTTGATGCCCCACATTGCGACGAAGTTTAAGCACCACACCATCAACACCTGCGTTCTGTAAACTTGCTACTTGCACGGGTTGCTTAACTGAACCATCGTCAACGGCAACCACAAAAACATCATTACCAAACTGATCAAATAGCTCTAAAAACAGGTGGCTACTGGCCTCAACATCCTCATACACAGGTGTAACAATAATAATGCGGTGCTTGGCATTAATCATGAAGCTAAAAACCTTCTGAAGTAATCTATCGTTTTTTCAAGACCTTCCTCAAGCTTGACCTTTGGCTCCCAGTCCAAAGCGCACTTTGCAAGCGTAATATCCGGTTGTCGTTGTCGTGGATCATCTTGTGGTAATGGTTTTAACACTAACCTAGACTCTCCACCCACCAACTTAAGTACAGCCTCAGCCAATTCACGAATAGTAAATTCAACAGGATTGCCCAAATTGATGGGTCCTGAAACTTCTTTCGGACTTGCCATCATTCTGACAAAGCCCTCGATTAAATCATCGACATAACAGAAACTGCGTGTTTGTGACCCATCACCATAAATGGTAATCTCTTCTCCGCGCAGAGCCTGCACAATAAAATTGGACACGACACGTCCATCGTTTGGATGCATGCGCGGACCATAAGTGTTGAATATACGAACAACTTTGATCTCTAGATCATGTTGACGCTGATAATCAAAAAATAAAGTTTCAGCACAACGCTTGCCCTCATCGTAACAAGAACGAATGCCAATTGGATTCACTCTACCCCAATAACTTTCTTGTTGCGGATGAATCTCAGGATCTCCATAGACCTCGCTGGTAGATGCCTGAAAAATTTTGGCCTTAGTGCGTTTGGCCAAACCCAGCATATTTGTTGCACCAAGCACACTGGTCTTAGTCGTTTGCACCGGATCTCGCTGGTAGTGAATGGGAGATGCAGGACAAGCTAAATTGTATATCTCATCGACTTCTACATATAATGGAAACGTCACATCATGCCGCATTAACTCAAAATTTGGATTGCCAATAAGGTGCGCAACATTATCCTTAGTAGCACTGTAGAAGTTATCAACACAGAGAACCTCACAACCTTCCTTGAGCAAACGTTCACATAAATGTGAGCCCAAAAAACCAGCCCCTCCGGTTACCAATATTCTTTTTCTATTCGAAACACGCACGATTTTTTTCCTAAAAATAATCTATTTCTATACAATCAAATGTAATTTACAATCGATTACATTTGCCCTCATTCTAACACAAGCATATTCAATCAACCATTTAGCACTTTTAATACGATACAGTCTGAATGAGGTTAGATTGATAACTTATTAAGCGCTTACAACCTTTTATATACCGCTACTGTTTCTCGCGCACACCTTTCCCATGAGAAGGCTGCTGATTGCTGTAAGCCTTTCGCAATTGCCACTTCTCTCCAAATATTATCTTCCAGACCTTTAAGAAGATGCCCTTTCAACGTTTCTACATCCATGGATGCACACATTAGTGCAGCAGAACCTACCACCTCTGGCAAAGAAGAGCTGTCAGAACAAACAACAGGCACACCAGAACTCATTGCTTCCAGCACTGGCAATCCGAAACCTTCATACAGAGAAGGAAAAGCAAATAATCTTGCACCTGCGTATAGGCCTGGTAAATCTTCTGCTGGCAAAAAGCCTAGGTATCGGGCCCACCCTTCTCTTTCAGCGTCTTTAATCCGAGCATGAATCGTCTCACTTTGCCATCCTTTATACCCTGACAAAACTAAAGGCCATTGACGCCTAACGTTAACAGGCAAACGCGCGTAAGCATCCAACAACGTGACAATATTCTTACGTGGCTCTATAGTACCAACAAAAAGACAATATCCTTGGTACTGAAGCTGATAGCGCTTTAACAAAGGTTGTAGCTCAGCCTCAGAATAAGGCTGAAATTCTGGTGCGCTCGCCAATGGAACTGCATGTATTTTATCCAGTGAAAGTCCTGAAAATTCGGCAAGTTCACGGCGCGTAAACTCAGAGTCAGTGATTAATTGATCAGCTCTATCAAGTGTCGTACGAAGCTCTTTCTGCAAGTAACGCACTTTTATCGGATCATGACATTCAGACCAAGTGAACGGAGAAAGGTCATGAAAAGTTGCCACCTTCTTACCAGGAAATACCGGAAGAAAAAAATTAGGGCTATGGTAAATATAATCACCATGCTTGCGCAAGGCTTTGGAACGAAGCCAGGGCATCAATAAACGATATGCCTCCATGACCAGAGAACTCTTTTGAACCATCCGCTTAAGCCCGTGTGCAGGATTATCCTTCGAGTCCGGTTGCGGTAACTCCTGCAGGAAACGAGTTGTTGAAAACAGTTTCAACTCGTCAATACAAGTGGACATTCGTAGCGCTTTAGCCAATTCGTAGGTATAGCGGCCAATTCCTGTTAGTGGGAAGCGTATGGGCTCAACATTGAGTATGATTTTCATACTACAGCATCCATTCAAGATTTTTTTGTCTATCTAAATCCTGTTTATCGTTATTAATGATGATATTTAATAATTGTTTTGCGCTTTCCCTCCATGTTAGCCAAGGCATGTTATCTGATTTCAGATGAAGATTACCACCATGCTGAACTAACCATTCTTTAATGGATTGAGCCAAGATAGATGGATCTTCACTATTAAAATAAAAAGCATAAGATCCAGCTACTTCACGGAACACGGAAATATCGCGTGCAATTATTGGCAACTTATGTTGAGCAGCTTCAATTAATGGCAAGCCGAATCCCTCACCATAAGAAGCAGCTATAAGACAGGTACTGACAGCATAAACTGACTCCAAGTATTCATCACTAACACCTTCAAGCCAAAATAAACGTTTGTTAAGTTCCAAGTGGTTACGTAAACGCTCAACTAGTTCTTCTACAGACCAACCCTGTTTACCCACAATAACCAGATTGACTTCCTCACCACTCCGCCAGAGCTGCTCAAAAGCATCTAATACTTGCGTATGACCTTTACGGGGTTCTACTGTACCCACCATCAAAAAAGAACGCTTATTGCGTAGCTTATCTAATACAGAACTGGCATCTGCTGGCATTCCTTTACTTGGTGAAGAGTTATCAACATCAGCACCCAGGTGAAACCAATCAATTTCAAAAGGTCGATAACGAACAGGGGCATTCTTTTCAACCCATTCAGATAATTCATTAGCCACAGCCTTTGAGATACAAACCGCTCCATCACTTTCAGCAACGACCTCTATCCATTTTGCATGCAATTCATGTGCTCCCACTCCAAAATAATGTGGAAACTGAATACATAACAAGTCATAAACTAAAAATTGAACTTTTATACCTTGCCTACGCAATACCTGATAAAACGATCTCTGAGAAATTTGTACATGATGCTGTAAATCCAAGACAAAAAACACATCACCGGGAGCATAATCTATAGGTTCATCCTTCAAATCCTGATCGGCAAAACCCATAAAATTTGCTGTAAATTGGCGGGCATATCTATATTCATTGTCCAAAGTAGCATAAACAGGCTCAACTCGATAACCGTGAGGAGGATTGCTCAACCATTCTTGAAGAATACTTCTTACAACACGTTGTATGCCAGTCTTCGCATCATGACGGGCAAGTTCAGAAATATCGACTAGTAATTGACGATCTACACCAACTTGATGATTCCTGGCCAGACAATCAGACAACCCAATAAGAGCAACCTCATCATGCAAATGTGTATACTGAGACAAGAGATCATATAGTCGTTTTTCTGATAAACTTTGGTCAAAGCCCTCTCTTATATTTGAAGAAAGTAACGTCTCCCATGCATTAATTGCACGCTTAGCTGTTTCGTCCCATGAGAACATTTTGGCTTGTTGAATACCATGTTCTCTTAACCGATCGCGGAATTCATCGTCTTTTAATCCCTGTGTCAGTTTCAAAGAAATTGCTTTAGCATCATATGGATCAAATAGAGCCTCATCCAAAGCAATGACTTCAGGTATACTTGATGCATTCGCACCAATTACAACTGCTCCGCAAGCCATGGCTTCCAATGCAGGCAAACCAAATCCCTCATGCCAAGAAGGAAAGATATAAAGCTTGCAAAGATTATAAAGTTGAATAAGCTCACTATCACTAATGTAGCCGGTGAAGCAAAGCTCATCCGACTTTAGCCCTACAGATTTAGCTTCATGCTTGAATCTTTCAATATCGCCATCTGGCATTTTTCCTGCAAAAACCAATTGAGTTTCTGCTCGTAATTTAGGAGTTAATAAAGCATAAGCTTGGATCAAACGCGATAAATTTTTACGTTCATCAGCACCACCTGTATAAAGAACAAAAGGTCGCACAAGTCCAAATTTTTGATAAAACTGACTGGCAACACGATCATCAATAGTAATTGGCTTAAAGTGATTTCCAATAGCAGTCGATACATTTACAACGTTAGACTCTGGCACACTAAGGTACTTCAACCCTTCTTGACGAGAAAACTCTGAAATTGCAAACAGACTTACTGCCTGTTTAATATAAGAAATCTTACGCTGATAATATTTCTCGTAGTTAGGATTCGGTGCTAAGTAATGTTTTGGGTTGAGTAAAGGAATAAGATCATAATGTGAAACGCTAACTAACGATTTGTCATCAAACCTTCCAATACTGGTTACTGCATCATCCGTGTAGCCCTCAAATAGACTACTGATGTGAATTATATCTGGCTGCAAACTAGCTAAGAAAGCCTCTCTAAGTAACTCAGCTACCTCGCGATGAGCATCATTACCAAACATACTTTCCATTACAGGTCCGGGTGCCTTCCATACACGAATATTTTCTTGTGGCAAGAGACCATCAAAAGCGGCACGAATTGGTTCAATGGTATCTGGGAACAGGCCACTAAGAGCTAGAATGATTTCATGCTCTCCCCTATTTCTCGCCACACCTTGTGCAAACGCCATTGTATAACGCCCAATCCCACGGAAGCGACTTTCAGTCTGCGCTCCTTGCATATCAATAACTATGCGCATTAATGGCTCCCTTTCTTCTTTTGCTCAATGACAGTATTAAGATGATGATAAATTTGACGTGCTCTTGGCGTGAGTTGCGACAACCTCGTTGGTAAGTGTTGAGTTGATGCTGAGGTCATATCAAAAGCACTGTTAGTTACACGAGTCATACGTAATTTGAGGCTGGGAAAGCGGTTCAATATATATAGAGCAACTCGTTTGAGTCGTGGTCTTCTGTTGATATAAAATGCCACACGTTGTAAAAAAATCTTGGCATTACTCCTGATTTTACTTGGTTTAAAAAGACGAACTAAATCTCCAAGGTAACGTAATGGAGCCGTTATGCGCCAAGATGTACTTTCAACTAATACTTGAATATAATTTTCAGCCGCAATGGCTCTGCTCTCTGCCTGCTGCTCTCGGTTCCCTGCCTGTTGCGCCCTGCCTTCAGCCTGTTGCGCGCTAAACCCGGCCCTCAATTGCCCATATTTAATGTAATCATCAAAGGCGTTGGGCGGGTACCGAAATGCGGGCTTGAGCGCTATACGCTCTTTGGGTATATAAAACCTGTTTAACCCATCGTTATAAACATTTAAAAAATCAGCTGCTGTTAAGATAGGCTCCCATTCCGTATAGGCCTCAACTGTTGAATTCGGAAGCGTTGCCTCTATAACTACCACCCAAGGCCTATACTTAAAAAAATCCATTCCTTCCAATACAGATTTTTCAAGCCCTTCAACATCAATTTTTAGAAAATGTATATCTCTTTTAGCATACTGCTCACATATCTGTGCAAGGGTCAACATCGAAACGGTTTGCTTACTACCGGTATGACCTTCTTCCTCATGCTTCTTTATGACCTCTTCAGACGCTGTTGCCCAACCACGGACATCCGTTTCCCAAAGTTCAATTTCACCATTAGTGTTACCGACAGCAACCCGTAAATTCACATCCTCTGGCCGATCTTTTATTAGGTCCTGATAATGCGTATTTAATGGCTCTACATTAATTCCACGCCATCCTTGCTCATAAAACAGCTTGGTAACAGAGTCAATAACAGGGTCATTTGCCCCTACATCAATATAAAACCCGTTTTCAATATTTTTTAATGCCCGCCAAAGCATGACATCTTCAAAATTCTGGGCGTAGGAAACGATTGTCATTAATTTACCACCTCAATTTCAGGCTCTATCCACGAGGTTCCAACAAAAAACACCTTAGACATATTCACCACGTTAAAAACCAACGCTAAATCTCGCCACTCATAGTTCTGCTCAAGATGCGTATCGCTACTTGTTAGTGCAGTCTGCACAGAATAAGTACCTGGTCCCAGATTAGCTGGAAATTTTATATTAAATACATACTGTTGACCTGCTTCAAGATTATCAATAACTTGTTTTGTATGATAAGTATTTGTTCCATACATTACCTGGCCTAGCCTGTCTTTAATGCCGTACCCCATCACCAACTTGGAAACCGATTTATGAACCATAACTGTTACCTGCAACGTCACATTCTGTCCAACATCAATCACCTCTACCGATTGATCCTCTTCGTTAATCAACCTTATATCTGTAACAGTTACCTCTCCTGAGCCAGAAATGGTCTGAACTTTACCGTCCTCTTGAACTTTTTGTTCAACTTTAACTTTATTATCTTCTTTATCAGCAAGCAAGGCATTGTAATAATCCATCACCGCTTCTGGCTCACCTTCCATAGCCACTCGTCCCGCGTTCAAAAGTATTGCTCTATCACAAATACTCTGAATGGCAGTTTTATCATGACTTACAATTAACAAGGTTGTGCCCTGACCATTAAATTCTCGGATTCGATCAAAACTCTTGTGCTGAAAGTAGGCATCTCCTACTGAAAGGGCTTCATCAATAATCAAGACATCTGGTCGCTTTGCGGTAGCAACACTAAATGCCAAGCGCATTTGCATGCCACTACTGTAAACTCGAACCGGCATGTCAATATAGTCACCAATTTCAGCAAAAGCCTCTATGGCAGGCATTAAGCTGGAAATTTCCTCTACTGAATACCCTATTAATTGCCCGGCCATATATACGTTTTGCCGTCCAGTAAAATCAGGATGGAACCCAATACCAAGTTCCAGCAAAGCTGCCACACGGCCAACAATATTTATACTTCCTGTAGTGGGTTGAGTAGTGCCGGTAATCATTTTTAGCAAGGTACTTTTACCTGCACCATTAATACCGATTATTCCAACCGCTTCACCAGCCCCAACATTAAAATTGATATCTTGCAGCACCCATTTCAGGTCATGATATTTACGCTTTCCAGGCAGCACCCATTCTGCCAACCGTGACCAACGTGTTTTATATTGTTTATATGCTTTACCAACATTATTTACTGTGATTGTTCCCATTACAGTTCGTCCACCATGTCACCGGCGTGTTTGCGGAATAAACTCAACCCCACAAAACACAAAATTAATGCTTCAACCCCCACTAACCACAATGAATTCCAGTTGGGCCATTGAGCATTAACCAGTATGGTTTGAAATGCTTGTACTATTGGTGTCATAGGGTTGTATTGCAAATAATTTTGCGCCCATTGCGGCAAGATATTGGATACATAAACAATAGGGGTAAGCCAAAACCAGAACTGAAGCACAATACCAAAGAACTGCCCCACATCACGAAAGAAAACATTCAATACGCCAACTGTGATACCCAAACCAATGGCAAATAGAACCAAGAGTAGCAATATAGGGAATACCGCCAAATAATAAATTCCCGGAAATTGCCCAGTAATCACAAGAAATGCGGTAAAAAGGCTAAATACAATCATGAAATTAAGCAATGCGTTCACAATTACAATTACTGGCAAGCACAGCCGCGGGAAGCTAAGCTTTTTTAATAAACCCGCATTATCCAAAAACACATTTTGTGAACGGCTGACTATTTCAGAAAACAATCCCCAGGTTAAAACACCTGCGCATAAATAAATACTGTATGCATATGGGAAATCCACACCAGGCAAGCGGGCACGCATAATCTGGGAGAAGATAACGGTATAGACAATAATCATTGCCAACGGATTCAATACCATCCATGCCGCACCTAAAAGTGAATTCCTGTATTTGGACTGGAATTCCCGTTTCACGCTCCCCTTGATGAAACCCCTGTAGTTCCATACGGCGTGTATCATTTGTGTAAAGACCACAATTTATTCCTTAGTTATTCTCTAATCTGGATCACAGAACGCGGCAGCCCCTGCGTTAAGGCATTTTTTATATAGTTCAGCATAACGTTGCATCATGCGCTCTGCCGTATAATAGCGTTCATAACGCTGTTGCGCATTATGCCCATATTGTCTTGCCAACTCTGGTGCATTCCACAGCTGCTCCATGGCACTTGCGAATGCATCAGGATTTTGTGGCGGCACAACTACGCCAGTCTCTTTATCCTGATTGATATATGTGGTACCTGTACCAATTTCACAGGTAATCATGGGCTTGCCATACATAGAGGCCTCAACCAGTACGATGCCATAGGCTTCGGTACGGGTAAAAGACGGAAAAACAAAACAGTAACTCAAGTACAGCAAGGCATATTTGTCATTTTCAGAAACCGGCCCAACAAACATCACATTTGACAGCCCTTTCTTTTGCACTGCCTCTTTCAAGCGGGTTTCTTCTGAACCGGCGCCAGCGATAACGATCGGATAAGGAACCTTGGCAGCCGCTTCTATTAAGGTATCTAGCCCTTTGTAATAACGCAAGGCACCAATAAACAGGAAAAATGGTCCCGCAAGGAGATTGGTCCAGTGTTTTATTCTTTCCCGAATTTCCTCAGTAAGTGGTACCGGTGCAATACCGATGGGAATAGTGGATAATTTACCGGGAAATTTCTTTAGCACTGCACTGCTGTGTGCATAATTGGGAGAGGTCGCGACAATGGCTTGTACACTTTTCAAAAACTGCCGCTGAACGGGTTTATATAGTTGCAACAGAAATTTCTGTTTAATAATGTCGGAATGATACGTCACAACAGACGGTTTTCCATGCCCTGCAGAAAAGTGCAGTAAATCCATGACAGGCCAGGGAAAATGGTAGTGTATAACATCAAAATCCCTGGCGATTTTACGGAATTGTCTAAAGGCGGACAAAGAGAATGTGGTTGATGCGAACTCAAAATCCTTCTTGACCCGATGCACGCAATGGCCATCATAAATATCATTGGTCGGCGCTGACACATTTTTACTTAATGTAAACACTTCAGCCTGTATGCCATACTGCGCACTATGTGTAGCCAGCTGATATATGACTTCCTCGATGCCACCATAGGTATCGGGATAATATGTTTTAAAAACATGAAGAACTTTCAATACAGGCTCACTAAGCTTGTGATAATGCTGCATCAGCCGCCAGCATCCAGGTCAGGGTGTCTTTTATATCTGTTGGCTGCCAGTCTGGAATTAAAGAATGCAATAGGCTGGAATCTCCGGTTAGCGTTTTGACTTCATTTTCCCGTACAAAGGCAGGATTAACTTTTACCGTTAAAGTGTGGCCTGTAATTGCCTCACAAATACCAATAATATCGCCCAGCGAGGTTGCTTTCCCAGTGCTGACATTTATTATTTTACCAATGGCAGCAGGGACCTCTAGCAATTGCCGGTATGCCCTTGCCACAGCCCGTACATCACCAAAGTCACGCCAGACTTCTGTATTTCCCAACTCGAGCTCAGCTTTGCGTTCACGGAAATGCGAAACAATTTTGGGAATCACAAAGTGTGGTTCCTGCCCTACTCCAGTATAGTTAAATGGGCGAGTGATGATAATTGGCAACTTGTTATGGTAAGTTCTGGCCATGAATTCCATGGCCAGCTTGCTAACGGCATAATCATTAACCGGATCCGGAGGCGTCTGTTCAGACAGGCTACCTGAAGACGAATTGCCGTAAACATTGGCGCTGCTGGCCAGTAACACGGATTTTACATTTTGCCCGGGGGCACTAAGTGCCTGGAGCAAATACCGGGTTCCGACCAAATTTACATCATAAAAAGCCCTGACATCACCATGCCCAACAAAGGCAACGGCAGCCAAGTGTATGACATGATCGGGTTTAATATCACTAATTGCCTTGCTTAACTGTTCATAATCAAGCAAATCAACCTGATAATAATTTTCTCGGGTAGCGAGTCTGGAACCCAGCTCCGCTACCTGATATCCCGCTGATTTCAATTCACGAATGACGTAATGCCCGGTAAACCCCGAGGCACCTGTTACTAAAACCTTATTGGGTTGATGTGATTTCATGGTGTTATCAGAATGAAAAACCCTGCTCGTTACGGCGCAGATCTTCTTTGACCATCATTTCACACAATGATTCAAGTGAGGTTTTTGGCTCCCATCCCAATACAGTTTTAGCCTTGGAAGGATCACCAATTAACAAATCCACCTCTGCAGGACGATAGAATTTCGGATTTACTTTCATAACCACTTTGCCATCTGCAACATTAACTGCCGTTTCGTTTTCGTCTTTACCAGAGAATTCAAGTTCAATACCAACCGCCTTGAACGCCAGACGAACAAAATCACGAACGGTTTCGGTTCTGTTGGTGGCTAACACAAAGGTATCTGGTTGACTGGCTTGCAAAATGCGCCACATGCCTTCAACATATTCCTTGGCATAACCCCAATCACGCTTGGCATCCAGGTTACCCAATTCCAATACATCCAGTTTGCCCAGCTTGATTTTGGCAACACTGTCGGTAATTTTTCGGGTCACGAATTCACGTCCACGCAAGGGGCTTTCGTGATTGAAAAGAATTCCGCTACTGCCAAAAATATCGTAACTTTCACGGTAGTTAACAGTCATCCAATGAGCAAACAGCTTGGATACACCATACGGGCTGCGTGGATAGAATGGGGTATCTTCATTCTGCGGAATTGTCTGTACTTTACCAAACATTTCAGACGTACTTGCCTGATAATATCGGATTTTAGTATTTATCAAACGAATGGCTTCAAGTAGGTTCAAGGCGCCCAAGCCTGATATTTGAGCTGTAGTTGTGGGTTGATCAAAACTGACCCCGACAAAGCTTTGCGCTGCAAGATTATAGATTTCATCTGGCTCACACTTTTGAACCAGGGAAATACTGGCACCCAAATCTGTAAGATCGTATTCCACCAAATGAAAATTTGGATGACTCTGGATTCCCAACTCTTCTATACGCCAGAAATTAACAGAACTGGTTCTACGATAAGTACCATATACGGTGTAACCTTTTTCAAGCAGAATTTGACTTAAATAGGCGCCATCCTGACCTGTAACACCCGTAATAATAGCCTTTTTCATTGTATTAATATTCCTTGTAAATTGGATTTCACAACTACCAAATAATTGTAAAAGAATTATTGCTCAACGCGACCATATACATCCTGGAATCGGACGATGTCGTCTTCACCAAGGTATTCTCCGCTTTGCACTTCAATTAAAACCAGATTTATCACGCCAGGGTTTTCCAGACGATGCCTGTGTCCAGCAGGAATATAGGTAGACTCATTAGTGTTAACCAACATTTCCTGCTCACCGTTTACTACCTTTGCCATTCCGCTAACAACAATCCAATGTTCACTGCGATGATGATGCATTTGCAAGCTCAGGCGTCCACCCGGTTTAACTTCCAGACGCTTGATTTTAAAACGGTCACTGTTTTCCAGAACAGTATAACTACCCCATGGGCGGTAAACGGTACGGTGCCATTTATAAAGTTCATTGCCGTTCTGCTTTAATGTTGTATATATTTTTTTAACATCCTGGCTATAGTCCTTGTTGGCAACTAACAGTGCATCGGGCGTATCCACAATCACCAGATTTTCCAGACCAATGGCCCCCACAAAGCGCTCTTCACTTTTGATATAGCAGTTTTTCACATTTTCCAGCAAAGCTTCGGCTTCAACCCGGTTGCCATTTTCATCAGACTCTCCAACTGCACTTAAGGCCGCCCAGGAACCAATATCGCTCCAGCCAATATCACAGGGCACAACAGATACTACATTTGATTTTTCCATAACGGCATAGTCAATGGAAATATCCGGTACAAGACGGAATGTATCAGCATCAAGGCTAAGCTGCTTTTGCTTTTCTCCTGAGAGTTCCTTGGAGGCGGACAAGCACATTTTGACTGACGCTACAACATCCGGGCAATAGGCTTCAAGCTCTTGCAAGATAGTATCAACACGGAAACAGAACATTCCGGAGTTCCAATAAAAACGCCCGGAATCCATGTACTCTTGAGCTACTTTAATCTCTGGTTTTTCAACGAAACGGACAACATCCGAACCATTGGCCTCTATGTAACCGTACCCGGTTTCCGGATGAGTTGGCTTAATTCCAAACGTCACCAAACGACCACTTTCTGCCAGTTTAACCGCTTTGTCTACTGCTGCCCGAAACGCTTCTTTATTGGAAATAAGATGATCTGCCGCCAAAACCAGCAATATGGCATCATCCCCAAATTCCTTTCTAACGTACATGGCAGCACTTACGATAGCTGCGGCCGTATTACGCCCAAAGGGCTCCAAAATATAGTTGCTGCGGATATTCTTCAGCTTTAATTCTGCTAATTCATCTTCTGTCTGAAAAAACAGCTCTCGGTTTGTAACGGTAATAATGTCGTTGACGCCATCTATTGAAAACCCACGAAGAAAAGATTTTTGCAACAAGCTTTGATTATCGGCCAAACGGATAAAGGGCTTGGGATGCCCTTCCCGGGAAACAGGCCAAAGACGGGAGCCAGCACCACCACACAAAATCGTAGGTATTAATTTAGAGGTCATTACACTATTTCCATAATTTCAAGAGACCGAAACACGAAACTTTACCATACTGTAACTGACACATTCCAGTTACATGGTTTTTATATGTTTCTGAGGTATTTTTTATACATTCAAACAGCATTTAATGCGGAAATATATACTAAATAGATTGCATAAACACCACTTAACAACGCTCAATAAGATTGATTAACATAAATTCACAATGAATCTACTATCAAATTTTAAGCAATATTACTTAAGTAAACCGTATGATTTTATATCATGGCCTCTTCATTTAAATGCTCTGAAAGGCAAAAAAACTGCTTGCGTTTTTAAAAACAGTTGTGCATGAAGCCTTTTATCAAAAAAGTCATACATATAGTTTGCAATGAACTGAGCAACTAGGGTTGCCACTGCCGCCCCTACCAAACCGTACTTTGGAATCAAAATCAAATTAAGGCCTACATTGGCAACAGCACCTGCGAGAGTACGTTGAAAATCAATTTTTATAAGATTTTCAGCCATCAAATATTTATAAAATGCCACGCCAATAAAAACAAAAACTGATGCCCATACATGAATCACAAGTACTTTCCCGGCAGGTAAGTAATCCTTGCCATACAGCAATGTTACCAGCCAGTCACTTAACAAAGTTATGAACAACGCAATAACAATTGCTATCCATACCAAAAAAGTATAAAGACGCTCTATTCTTTTTTGATATAATTCTTTGCTTTCTTTCCTGGCATTTAAAATTGCCGGAAAAAGCGAAGACGTCAAAAGCACAGGTATAAAGTAAAATGCCTCACTTAACCTTACAGCTGCTGCGTAAATACCAACCTCATACTCTCCCAGCATTTCTTTAATCATAATCTGGTCTATACGCATATAAATTGTCACAACCAACGAAGATAAAATAAGTGGCCATGAGTTTTTAAGCAGTTTTTTTGCCACTTCAACATTAAAGCATTTAAAAAAACTCGCATTGCCTCTGGTTAGATAGGCAACATAGTAACTGACTGCCAGGCTAAACATGTCAAAGCTACTTACACACACAAACCAGAATAATTCAGCCTTAGTCACCACAAGATAAACTTTAATAATTGAAGATAATAAAAGTTGAATAACCTTGCAAAGAGAGACCACCTTGGCCAAAACCTGAGACTGGAAATAAAATCCTACAACCTCGAAGCTTTGAAAAACAAGGCCGGATATAATAATGAAAATGTAAAGATTGGTAGTGGCATCATTGGAAATAAACGGCACAATACATGCCACTAATATCATTACCAGGAATGCCCCCATGACTTTCAACCAAAAAGCAGTCCCAAGAAATACATCCCGCTGCTCTGGCTTACTCACCAACTCTCGCACCAAAATATCGTCCAACCCCAGCTTGGCAAAGCCTACAAAGATAGCCGTGAAGGCGAGAACATAATTAAATACCCCATACTGCTCAGGACCAAGGTAACGTGCTACCCATATTCCAACCAATAAGCTTGCAATAATACGTAGCACCTGTTCAGCTAACAGCCACGAGGTATTGGCCATATAACGCCATAAGCCCTGATGGTTTTTAAGGGCAATAATTTTACCTAGTAACGTTGCCAAGACTTTTCCTCTGTAAATAAGCATGTTGGTTAGAGAAAGTGTTCCAGTCAACAAAAATGCCCTGCTTTTTAGCAGAGCATTTTATATTTTTAAATCACCAAAACTGTTCACACACCAGCCGCATGCGCCTGCTGATCAGCATGATAAGAAGACCTTACCATCGCCCCTACCGCTGCATGGGTAAAGCCCATTTTATAGGCTTCTTCTTCAAACATTTTAAAAGTATCAGGGTGCACATAACGTGTCACGGGCAAGTGATGCTCTGAAGGCTGCAAATACTGGCCAATAGTCAGCATTTCAATATCATGCTCACGCATGTCACGCATTACCTGTAGAATTTCCTCATCGGTTTCACCCAGGCCAACCATTAAACCAGACTTGGTAGGCACATTGGGGTGGCGGGCCTTGAAGTCTTTTAGCAGTTTTAACGAGTGCATGTAATCGGCCCCCGGGCGAGACTGCTTGTATAAACGGGGTACGGTTTCCAGGTTGTGGTTCATGACATCAGGTACGCCTTGGGCAAAAATGTCCAAAGCTTTTTCCAGGCGGCCACGAAAATCGGGTACCAGGACTTCAATGGTGGTTAGGGGCGAACGTTCGCGCACTTCGTTAATGCATTCAACAAAATGGCCAGCGCCACCGTCCAGCAGGTCATCACGGTCGACCGATGTAATCACCACGTATTTCAAACGCATTTGCGCAATGGATTTGGCCAGGTTGGCCGGTTCGTTCACATCCAGCGGATCTGGACGGCCATGACCCACATCACAAAAGGGGCAGCGGCGGGTACATTTATCACCCATAATCATGAAGGTGGCCGTGCCCTTGCCAAAGCATTCACCTATGTTCGGGCAGGAGGCTTCTTCACACACGGTAAACATATCGTTTTCGCGCAGAATACGCTTGATGTCGTTGAATTGCGAGTTGGGTGCGGCGGCTTTTACACGAATCCAGTCGGGTTTTTTTAAACGCTCGGCAGGAATGATCTTGATAGGAATACGCGACGTTTTTTCAAATGATTTTTGTTTTTTGGTGGCGTCGTAATTGGCGTTTTTTGAAGCGGGTGTTACGGCTGAATCGGTACTCATGATATGTCTTACCTTGCAGTTTATCTGGCGCATGCCCGGTTTTACCGGGCAGAATTGTTCATTTTAACGTTATTCAATCCGCAATACTTGAAAACCCTTGAGTCCTTACGCGTTTGGTTTGTTAGGTTTAATTCTGTTTACCCGGCAATTGATTGCCTTTCCGGGTGGCAGAAAGCAGCAAGAATACCGCCACCATGAAGGTATAAAAAGAAAGTGTTCGCATGCCACGGAACATAAGCTCGGTCATGCCGTATATGGCAAAACCAATGCAAACAGCAGCCCCCATGGCGGCAAAACTCCGAATGGCCACTTGGTTGGATTGAATCAGCCGCTTTACAAATATCCAGGCCGGGGCAAAATACAGCAACAGCAAACCCAACTCACCTAAAAGCCCAAAGCTGCTTAATACTTGCAAGTAATCATTGTGCGGTTCACCAAAGTCGTTCGCGGTATATTCTGATACCAGCCCTTTCGCAAGCGCATGCGTTTTTAATTCTTCTTGATATTGTCCATTGCTACTCGTTCCGGTTAAGGGATTCCGTTTCCATATATCGATAGCTGAGTTCCACAGTTGCAAGCGGATGCAGATAGAGGTGGTTGCAATAGGATCGACCTGGACACAGTGCAAAAATTCATTTTTAGCCTCTTCCACCCGGTTTTGTACCATTGGCATGGAAAACAGCAAGGCAAACACAACAGCCAAACTTACCAAATAGCCAGCCACGATTTTTACGCGTGATTTGTCTTTCCAGGCAAGCAAGATGCCCAGCAGTAAAAACAGGGGAAATGCAACCAGACCAGTGCGGGTTTGTGTAAGCATAAAACCAGCCATGCCCAGCAGGCCAATGATGATTTTGGCGGTTTTTTCCAAACGGGGTTTGCTGGTTAAGGGCACCCCAATGGAATAGAAGGTAATGCAGCTTAGCAACAAGGTAATAACACCATAACTTACTGCATTGTAGACATCCGTGGTTTCTGGCCTTATAAAGGTAGGCCATGACAAATAAAAAATAAAGCCAAACGCATACAACACCGCTGCATAAACACCCCACAGGCAGTGTTTGAGTTTATCTACCGGAATGTATTTCATGCCCAGCATCAGCAAGGGCAGCCCTACCGAAAACCGTGCGGCTTTTTCTATTTCAGAGCCGGAAAGATACTGGTGCGCTATTTTGGATACCAGTACAGCCAGCAGGTTAACAGAACACAGGATAAACAGGGTTTTGTATTGGCTTGAATAGGCAGCGGAGTCGTTTTGAATGTTTTTACGGTTGGCACCCCATACCACCAAAGATAAAACGCACAGCACATAAAACACGCCACTGGGCAAGTTCTGGTTACTAACCACAAACAAGAACATCAATGCGCTTATTAGTACAACCGTACTGTCTAAATGAGTTTGATATTTTGTCTTCATGGGGTGAAATGGGTCCTGTTTGGGATTGCAATTAAATTTGTATGCAATTGTAGTATGTTTTTGTAGAATGTTTGCGTTCCCATGCTCCTGCATGGGAACCAATGCATGTTAACGCTGAAGGTCCAGGAAAAGTTTACTTTCCACCAGCCGGCCGCGATGGGTGATACCTATTAACGACGTGCTGGTCAACCGGCAAATCCTCTTGAAAGGCTTGTGCGACCGCTTCAACAATCGCGTCCCATATACCTGGTGCCTGCAATATTGGCATTTGTTTGGCCAATACGTTGCTTAATGCGCCCTGGTTTTGCTCAATGGAGCGCAGCACGCGGTCGGCCTGCTGGTCGGGCATTTCAATTATTTCTTTAAGTGCCTGGCGTGCCCGTGCATGATTGCGCAAATAACGGGATTGCTCACGCATCTGTTCAGTTAACGTCCGCCTGATAATATTGGACAAATACATCACATGCGGCCCAAGGTCAAGGTAACGCCATACATGACGGGCTTTTTCGACACCGCTGAATTCAAAATTGGATGTTACGCCATCCGGGTAAGTGATGTCTGTAACGCTAAACGAAACATCATCACTTAGCGTTCGCATCAAGGGTTTGGAAACCTCATCCAGTATCACGTCATAAGCCCGACGTTCTGCGGCATCGTCTGTAATAACCGCTGACACAGGCAAAATAACAGGGTCTGGCACAGCCCCGTCACGACGCAGCAGGTCATTAACCAGAAAGCGGTGTATGCGGCCATTGCCATCCGCCAATGGGTGGATATACACAAAGCCAAAAGCCGTTACCGCACAACGCATGACCGGTGACTGCCCTTGGGTACGCTCAAGAAAAACACGCAGGCCTTCCAGCATGGGCGGCACCTCTGCCGCTGGCGGCGCCACATAATGAACCACATCCTGGTACTGGAAGGTTTCCCCCACAAATACCGGAGACTGACGCACACCAAAATGCGTAACCGTGGTGCGATCGCCCAGGATTTCACCCTGTAATTGTGCAAGTGCCTCGTTGCTTAAAGGTAAATCACCCTGCCCGGTCCGGCGCGCCATGACATCGGCAAACCGTTCAATGCGATTGGTGCGGTCCGCCTCCCTTTCTATGGCAAAACTGGCTTTGCTTTCCCGCAATGTCATCCAGATGGCGGCACGTCTTAACAGGTCTTCACCAAATTCAGCAGCCAGGTTCTGGAATAAATGCGGCACATCCAGCTTCATGGCCAGCATGACAGCATCGGTTTTGACAATCATCGGACAGAAGTAGCGCGTTCCCGGCAAGTTATCATTAACACGCCAACGCGATGATTTTATGACTTGGTCTTTTGAAGAGGCCACCAGTTTACTGCTGTCGATGGCATCAACATAGTTGCCACCCAAGCGTTCTGGTAGCTGTAACGTAGCATTGCTGATCCATTCATATAAAAAAGCCGCCCGGCGCGCATATTGTCCTGTGGGTTCGGCATTAACCCAGGTCTGGATAAAATCACCCCCAGTTTTGGCAAACAAACGGGATAAAAATTCCAGATGAGGAGTTTCGTGACGCAAATGAAATTGCAAATGGGCTGCAGGCTCTGAAGCGGGCCGCATGGTTTCCGGATAGGTTTCCAGCCGGTCACCATCTATAATTTGCGTAACCCGTCGGCCACCGATCTGGCTTTGTACTGGCAAACGCCCTACCGGAATGATTTGATACGTTTTGGCCAACCATGCCGCGCCGATGGGGTCATCGGGAAGCGTCTTCATCAATTACTCCTGTTGAATTCAGCGGTTGTGCGCACAAAGAATATGCATCCCCACGCATCGTATCGGTTCCCACGCTCGCGTGGGAATGCGGGCATGCACAAAACCGATTATATTGTTTTGAAAATGCATTTTTTCAATTATACATACATAAAATCAATTACAAAACAGGATTTTTGCTCAAATTTGATTATGTAGACGTTCACGATACTCGATCAGCTCTCATTTCCACGCTCTGCGTGGGCATGCAAACCAGCCCCACGCATCGTATCGGATCCCACGCAGGAGCATGGGAACCAGAAACACGCCATCCTCGTTCCCATGCTCCGCGTCACTGCCATTAAGTTAAGCAT
>LSQX01253517.1_pt2 | contig 58838 bp, 45 predicted proteins | sample 654561 | NCBI WGS metagenome assembly LSQX01 (sample SAMN04489861, study PRJNA283612) | anaerobic digester metagenome | isolation source: 4 biogas reactors fed with cattle manure at either 37C or 55C with and... | place: Denmark: Kongens Lyngby | collected 2014 | reverse complement strand
TATGGCATAGTTTTTACTCGTCAATCAAAACCGATTAAAATCATAGAAGTTTTAGAAGAAAAGAATCGTTCTTTTGTGGCAAAGCAAAAAGAAATAGAAGATCTAAAAGAAGAATCCAGAAAATTAGAGATATCTAAGCAAGCATTGACCACTAAAAATGAAGAGTTAGACAAAATAATCCAAGAACAAGAAAATAATTTAAAAAATAAAAAATCTGATTTTATGGATAAAAAAGAAACTCGCATTCAAATTTTTGGAAAAAACACCGTAGATTCAGACAAAAAGAAACATAGCGAGGCACTCAAGAAGTTAGAAGGAGTAGAACAAAAACTTCAAAAAGAATTTAATCGTTCAGAGAGCGAATTAAAAAGTTTAGCTGATCGATTTAAAGAATTAGAGTCCGAGATCCAAAGTAATACAGAGCAAAAAAATCAACAGAAAGTTCTTTTTGAAAAGAAATTGATAGAGCAAGGTTTCAAAAGCGAAGCAGAATATAGATCGGCCTCATTAAAAGAAGAGGACTTAAAAAAGCTCCAAAATATTTTGGAATCCAATCAAACCAATCTCGATCAAAAGCAAGGTGAAAAAACATCTTTAGATAAAATCTTAAAAGATGAATTGTCAAAAAATCTATGCACAGAAACTATAGAGGCATTAGAAGAAAAGCAGAAAATATGCAAAGCAGAAGAAAAACCTCTGAGTGAGCAGTTGATAGCCATTCAAGCCTTGCTAGCCAACCAGACTCAAAATAAAAAGCGTAGTTTGGAGCTTTTAAAAAACTTAGAATCTCAACAAAAAGTTTCTGAAATATGGGGCACTTTAAGTGATCTCATAGGCTCCAGTAATGGAGATAAATTGGTGAAATTTGTACAAGGAATCACTTTAAAAAATTTGACAATAAATGCGAATATGCACCTTAAAAAATTAACAGATCGTTACACGCTATTGGCTGATTCTGAACAATTAGATTTGCTATTAAATGATAGTGATTTGGGGAAAATACGAAAAACCAGTAATATTTCGGGAGGAGAGTCTTTTCAAGTGAGTTTGGCTTTGGCTTTGGGTCTCTCTTCTATGGCAAGCAATAAAATAAGGCTAGACACACTATTTTTAGATGAAGGTTTTGGAACATTGGACCCTAATACATTACAATCTGCAGTGAGTTTATTGTCTACATTACGCCAAAATGAAGGAAAGTTGATTGGAGTGATCACCCATGTGGAAGCTTTAAAAGACGAAATTCCTGTGCAAATAGAGGTGAGACCTAACGGTGGAGGTTATGGTAGATTGGATGGGCCTGGTGTTATTAAAGTCTAGCTTATCTTTTCGACTAGGTTTTTAGTGTCTATCGCGATGAGTAACTCTTCGTTGGTAGGCACTACCATGGCTACTGTAGATTGCTCTTGAGTGATGATCCCGTTGGAGTTTTTGCCGTGTTCTTGGTTTTTGAAGTCATCTACTTTAAAACCCAAAAGGCTTAAATTTTGAAGTACTTTTTGGCGTACAATCACACTGTTTTCACCAATGCCTCCGGTGAAAATAAAAGCATCGATGCTAGGCAAGGCCATGGCTATTCCACCTAATTCTCGAGCTAGCTTGTAACAAAAAACCTCTAGGGCAATTTGGGCTCGTTCATGCCCTTCTTGGGCAGCTTCTGTGATGCTTCGCATATCATTACTCAAGCCAGACAAGCCTAATAAGCCACTTTCTTTATTTAAAAGAGTGTCTAAACGGTCAAAATCATAGCCCAAAGTTTTGTTTAAGTAAAAGAGAATGGCAGGGTCTAATGATCCTGAACGAGTGCCCATAAGGACACCCTCTAAAGGCGTGAAGCCCATGGTGGTGTCCACACAGTCTCCTTGTAAAATTGCGGTGGCAGAACTACCATTGCCTAAGTGGGCTGTGAGTAGATTGAGGTCTTTTTTTTCTTTACCTAGTAAACGAGCCGCTTCTAAAGAGACATATCGGTGAGAGGTTCCATGAAATCCATAGCGTCGAATTTGATGTTTTTCGAAAATTTCGTAGGGCAATCCATACAAGTAAGCTTTTGGGGGCATCGTTTGATGAAAAGCGGTATCAAAAACAGCGACTTGTGGTAATTTATTAAAGTATTTTTGAGCTTCTTGAAGTCCAATCACATGAGCTGGCTGGTGCAAAGGGGCAAACTGTGTGATACTCTCAATGTATTGGATCACATCTAAAGAAATGAGTTTGGACTGGATATATTTTCCGCCGTGCACCACACGATGTCCCACAGCTTCTATGCGGTCTATGAGTTGTTCTTGGATTAAAAACTGTTGTATTTCAAAGATAGCTTCGGAGTGAGTGGGGGCTTCTATGGACTTGCTTTTGTTTTGAGTGTGTCCTTTTGCTTTAAAAAAACCGTTGCTCCCTATATTTTCTACAATTCCACTGGCAAGACCTTCTTCTGTTTGGGTGTCTATGACTGCAAATTTAGCGGAAGAACTACCACAATTTAATACCAGAATAAGCATGAAAACCTCTTTTGAATAGTTTGTAGTGAATGTCAAAGGCTTTGAATATCCAAAATTTTGAAAAAAATAGAAAATTAAAGTTTGACTTTTTAAATTTATACTAAAATAGCTTTTTTTAGAGAAAAAAGGCAAATGTTGAAGTAGAAGGATTCGTTAAAGGCTTTATGAAGTTTATCGGCGGCGGCGTTGAGGCATAAAAGGGCTGCTTTCTTTGGAGGCTTTTTTGATGGTAGAGAGATTTTGTTCTCCTATTATAAAGCTGTCTCCTTTTTGAAGCCCCTGAAGGACTTGTATTTTGACACCGTCGTTGATACCGGTTTGAATGCGTTTAGGGATAGCTACTCCACTGGAATCTATCCAGACTCGAGCGCTTTTTCCTTTTTTTGAGGGTGATGAATAAGCTTTTGAAGGTTCTGTTTTTGGAGTGTTTTGTGGTCTAAATTGTGTGGCTTTGATGGGGATAGTGAGTGCTGAATCCACTTTTTGAGTGATAATGGTGCAAGTGGCGGTCATTCCTGGGAGTAGCTGTTGTTTGGGATTGCTGGCAGATATAACCACTAGATAAGTGACCACATTAGAGGAGACAGTGGGGTTGAGACGAATTTCTTGGACAGTACCAGAAAAGGAATCTAAGGGGTAGGCATCTACTGTGAAATGAACGCTTTGTCCTGTTTGGATGACGCCAATATCTGCTTCGTCGATGCTTGCCATGACTTTCATTTGGCTTAAATCTTTGGCTAGCACAAAAAGAATCGGTGCGCTCATGGAGGCAGCTACGGTTTGCCCGACATCGACCGCCCTTTCTAAAACAACTCCGTCGATTGGACTTTTGATAATGCAATTGCTTAAATTTAAAGAAGCTTGTTCGACTTCACTTTTGCTTCTAGCCAAAGCGATTTTTGAGACTTGATAATTGTATTCAATAGTTTCTAATTCACTGGTGCTTATGCTTTTGTTTTCGCTTAGTTTTTGAGCTCGCTCTAAGATGCGTTTTTTGTATTCAAAGTCATTTTGGGCTGCTTCATAAGAGAGTTTGGCTTGCTGCAGATTGGTGATCCATTTGGATTTGTCTAATTCGGCTAAGACTTGCCCCTTTTTGACCGGTTGGTTAAAATCTACATTGATTTTGGCTATGTCTCCAGAGACTTGAGTGCCAATTTCAACACGATCCACTGGCTCCAAAGACCCTGTGGCAGAGACACTGGTGAAAAGAGCTTCTTCTTGGACGATTTCGTATATGAAAACATTATTTTCTAAGTTTTGAGGCTTAAAAAAGAAATACCATGCGGCAAAGGCAAGTGCGGCAATAAAGAGGCTTAAAATACTGATTTTTATAAGTGCTTTCATAGTCTGTTTTTTGAAGGGGTTCTAAATTTGGATGCCTGCGATGTTGTGAAAGTTCCATTTAAAATAGAAATTCTCTGTTGAACTTTTGCGGCTAGGCGCTTCTGCTTGTCTAAATAATAGAAAGTTTAGTAAACTCATCTTTATGTAAATATTTTTTTAGAAAATGACTGGTGATATTTTGCTGTGTGGCTGGGGGAGTTTTGCTTTAAAGTTGATGTGGATAGTGAATATGGTGGTGTTGTAAAAAGCGTGTAATTGTTTTTTTTTAGTAATGAAATGGATTATATTTAAGTTATACAACCTTCAAGTAGAAGTTTTTTATGAAACTACCATTTTCTCTTTTTTCTCTTTTTATGAGTGCGACATTTTTATGGGCACAAAACCCGACAATAATAGAAGCAGCTGGCTGGCTAGAGGCTGCTTATGTGACTTGGAAGCCCGTTAATACAGCCGATTCTTATAATGTGTATTATAGTGGCGAGGGAGTGACGGATCAAAAACTCGACAATCAACTGATTCGTCGTTATGATTCTTATTATAGAGCAGATGCCATTGGGCTTGCACCAGGAAGCTATACTTTGAAGGTTGTTCCCGTGATCGATGGAAGAGAGGTTTCGGCTACCACTAGTTCAATTGTCAATGTGAAAGCACATGATCGTTCTGGCTTTGCTTTTTCAAATGCAGTGGTGCCTGGTGCCTATAAAGCAGATGGCACCCCCAAAAGTGGAGCTGTGATACTTTATATTACCGAAAAGACTAAAAATACGGTCTCTTTAGAGGTGACTGGTGCTAACACTAACCCTTGTGTGGGTTTACAAGGTATTTTGGACGGTTTTAAAAAAGCCAAAGACACACGCCCTTTAATTGTTCGTTTTGTCGGAAATATTACGGATTTAGAATCGATGAACTCAGGTGATATCGTGGTGGAAAATTCTAATAATGCATCGAGTTTTATCACACTAGAAGGAGTGGGAATAGATGCTACCATTAATGGCTGGGGAATTCGTTTGAAAAATGCGAGTAATATCGAAGTTCGTAATTTGGGTTTTATGAATGTGGATAGCGACGAAGGAGATAATTTAAGTTTACAGCAAAAAAATGATCATATTTGGGTGCATCATAATGACTTTTTTTATGGTGATGCAGGAAGTGATGCTGATCAAGCTAAAGGTGATGGAGCTCTTGATTGTAAAAAATCGACTTTCGTTACATTTTCGTACAATCACTTTTGGGATACAGGAAAATCGAATCTTTTGGGTCTGAGTGAAAATACTACCGAAGGCCTTTATATTACTTATCATCATAATTGGTACGATCACTCTGATTCTCGTCATCCGCGAGTTCGTTTTTATTCGGCACATGTTTATAATAATTATTACGATGGTATTTCTAAATACGGTATTGGCTCTACAAATGGAGCCTCCGTTTTTGCGGAAGGAAATTATTTTCGAAACTGTAAGTATCCTATGTTGATCTCGATGCAGGGTACAGATGTGTGGAATGAATCCAAAGCACAAAATGATTATACAAATAAGCCTACATTTTCTAAAGAAGATGGTGGAATTATTAAAGCTTTTGATAATTATATCGAAGGTGCAAAGCGTTTTGTAGCTTTTGGTAGTGGAGGCTTTGATAATTCTTCTGTGGATTTTGACGCTTATGTGGTGAGTTCTAAAAATACTCCTGTGCCTTCTACAGTAGTGTCAGCATATGGAAATAATGTTTATAATAATTTTGATCTTTCTTCGGTAATGTATTCCTATACAGCAGAATCACCAGAAGAGGCTAAAGCTTCAGTGATGGCTTATGCTGGGCGTATGAACGGTGGAGATTTTTTATGGAACTTTAATAATGCTGTGGACGATACGGCGTATAGTGTGAACACTGCACTGAAATTGGCTTTGGTGAGCTATTCTAGCTCTCTGCTCGGTGTGCAAGGAGATGGGAGTGTTTCTGGTAATAATCCCACTTCTTCTAGTTCTTCAAATTCAGAGCCCACATCTTCTAGCTCTTCAAAAGTAGAACCTGTATCTTCTAGTTCTATGGGGTCTTCTGTGGATATAAGTGCCGATATTGTGCACAATTTTACTATAGATGGCACCACTAGTTCTTATTTTAACATAAACGGTAATTTATCTACTTCTAAAGGGAGTGTTTTTTACGCAGGACTTTCTTTAACACAGTGCTTAAAGGTAGAGTCCTCTACACAAATTACATTTAATTTAACAGAAGCTGCAACGCTCACTTTGGTTTTTAACTCTGATTTTTCTAAAAAAGTAAAAATAAATGATAAATCCTATACAGCAGTTTCTGGGGTATTGACGGTGAATTTGGATGCTGGAAACTATACGATTATAAAAGGAGATTCAGGAAATTTGTATTATATGAGTCTTGCTTTGAGTGTGATGTCAAATTCTACAAGGCTTTCTACAACTCCCTCTGTTTATTTTGATGACTATAGTCGTCAAGTCTATTTTTCTAAAGGAGTGGAGGTAGAGTATTTAGATGTGATTGCTGTCAATGGAAAAATATTACACCGAGTTTATAATCATAGTTCAAAATTTGATTTGAGTCATTTAAAATCGGGTCTTTATATTGTACTTGCAAAGACTAATTTTGGTAAAATTCAAAAGACAATTTATAAAAAATAATATTTAGTTTTTAATCGCTTTCAATAAATTTTGCTTGGAGTGAGTAAAGGCGTTTTATTCTTTTGTAAAATTAAACTTCATTTTTTAAGATTTTTTTGTGAGGATTTTTTTTGTGTTATAATATAAGTATTTTTAATCTTTTAGAGTCTTGTTGGGGGAGTTTTGCTTTAAAGTTTGTTTTAGAGCTTGTATTAAATTTTGCTGCTGAATGAAAATTTATTTTGAATGTTTGGGTGAAAATCAAGAGACTTGTAAATGGAGGCTCTTTTTTTGTTTAAATATTTCTATTTTGAGTTTATGAAGAAGTTGTTTTTGTTTTTAATTCCTAGTTTGTTGTTTGCTTTTGATTTAACTGTGCATAAAGAGGTTTTGGATAATGGTTTGACAGTGCTTTTGTATCCAAATACTCAAGTGGCTACCGTTTCTTGTCGCCTTTTTTATGCGACGGGTTCTGTGCACGAGGTGCCTGGCTCTTCTGGACTTGCCCATATGCTAGAGCATGAACTTTTTAAAGGGACAAAAAAAGTAGGGATTTTGGATAGCATTCAAGATGCTAAGTTTTTAAAGGAACAAGATTCTTTGCAGTTTTTAATGCGAAATAGCCTTTTGAAAGGAGATTCTTTGGAGGCTCTTAGATTGAAGGCTGAGCACGATTCTGTTTTGACAGAACACCGTAAAATATTTGTGAAAGATGAATTGTGGAGTGCTTATCAAGCGGCGGGTGGAACAGGTCTAAATGCGTTTACTAGTGATTTGATGACCGCATATATTGTGACTTTACCAAAAAATAAAATGGAACTTTTTTTGTGGCTAGAGGCAGATCGTATGCAAAATGCAGTGCTTCGCGAGTTTTATTCAGAGAGAGATGTGGTGAGAGAAGAGAGACGCATGCGTTACGAAAACAGACCCACGGGGCGTTTTTATGAGACCCTTAATTCTATGATTTACGAGGCTTTTCCGTATAGAATCCCTACGATTGGTTGGGCTTCTGATATAGAAAACTATACTAGAGAAAAAGCAGAAGAGCATTATCAAAAATATTATAAGCCTAGAAATGCTATTTTGACGCTTGCTGGAAATTTAGACACCGTGGTGACTATGAAAATGGTTAAAAAGTATTTTGCTGCTATAGCTCCAGGAGAGGAGTTGCCTGCATTGACTATTCGAGATCCAGAGCAAGTCGGAGAAAAACGACTGACCGTGAGCCGTGAGGATGCACCTAATTTGTTTGTGATGGCTTTTAAGACCAAAGAAGTCGGAGATTCTAGTCTTTATGCTTTGGATATTGCCGAAGGGGTGTTGAATGGCCGTTCTGGAAGGCTTTATAAAAGATTAGTCGAAGAAGAACAACTTGCGGTTTGGGCCCGTGCTCGAAATAGTCCCAATAAATATGTATCAGAATTTTCGATTCAAGCAGAGCTAAAACCCGAGGCAGACTTTCAAAAAGTAGAAAAGATTATTTGGGAAGAGTTAGATAAATTAAAAAAAGAATCTCTGGTCCAGCGAGATTTTGAAAAGGTGAAAAATAGGGCCTATGCTTCTTTGGTGAGGAGTCTTACCGATATGGAAAATGTAGCAACGATGCTTGCATGGTACGAAATGTTTGGTGACTATCGAATATTTTTAAATTGGGCCAAAGTTTTGGAGCAAGTGAGTCCAGACGAGGTGAAAGCGGTGGCACAAAATACTTTTTTGAAAAACCAAGCGACTATAGGAATTTTAAAGAAAGGGGCCTTTTAAATGATCGGGTTCAATAAAAAATACTTGGCTTTGTTGTCTATTTTTATAGTGGCTTGTGCTGCTCCAAAAACAGAAATAAAAGAGGAGTCTCTAGTGGTGGATGCTCCAAAAGGAGTTTCTGAACATCACGAAGATAGTGCTGCAAATAATGCTCAAAGCTTCAAAAATGCTTCTGATTTGCCAAATTCTTACAAAGACATTGTGTATCCAGAATTTAAATATATTGCCCCGTATCCAGATAGTTTTCGAGTGGAGCTCTCGGACAATATTACTGGTTTTATAGTGAGCGATTCTTCTTTGCCTTTGATCTCTTTTCAAGTTTATTTTAAAGAAACCACGGTGCCTCAAAAGCTTTCGGAAACTGCGAGTTTAGAGCTGTTGTCTCCTATGTTTAGACTAGGGGGTTCTACAAAAATTTCAGCAAAAGAAATAAATGATTCTTTGGAGTTTGTGAGTGCCTCTATTTCTGGAAGTGTGGGGACTTTTTATAGTCAAATTTCTATAGATTGCTTGTCTAAAGATTTTCAATCGATGCTTTTACTTTCAAAGGATATTTTTACAAAACCCGCTTTTGAAAAAGAACAGTTAGAAATACAAAAAAGTGCCTTTATCAATGCTTATGAAAGACGCTTTGATACTCCAGAAAGAGTGCTTTCCACACTTAGAAGAAAGGTGAATTATGCCCCTAGCCCTCGTTTTTTTGACCCTACAGTAGAAGAGTACAAAAAGGTAAATGCCAAAGATTTAAAAAGCATAGGCGCTTCTAAATTTACATCCAATCGAGTGGTGTTTTCTGTCGCGGGGGATATTTCCAAAGATTCTGCTTTGGTTTTGCTAAAAGAATATTTTAAAGACTGGAAGTTTATCGATAAAAAAGAAGAGCCTCCTGTGCTTCGATTGCAAGGCAAACCAGGTGTTTATGTTGTGGAAAAAGACCTCACACAAGCCAGTATTTCACTCAATCAGGCTTTTGTAAAACGCCCTCATCCAGATTATTACCCTGCTGCTGTGGCTAGTTTTATTTTGGGTGGAGGGAGCTTTTCTTCGCGTTTGACCACCAAAGTCCGTTCCGATGAAGGGCTTGCTTATAGTATTTATAGCTCTGTGGGGAATAATTACAACGATACCGCTTTGACTACCATTGCTTTGCAAACCAAAGTAGAGAGTGTGGGGCTTGCCATAGAGCTAATCCAAAAAGAAATTGAAAAATTAATAGAAAAAGGACCTAGTCCAGAAGAAATGGATTTGGCCAAAAAAACTTTAATAGAAAGTTTACCCAGTCTTTTTGATAGCCCAGCTAGCACCGCTTCTATTTTTGCCCTCGATGAATTGGTTGGAAAGTCCAAAGATCATTATTTAGAATATGTAAAAGAAATCAATGCGGTGACACCAGTCCAAGTGCAAGAAATGGTGGCCAAATATTTTGATTTTAAGAAAATGACTATTTCTATTGTGGGCCCTCCATCGGCGTGGAAAGATTTTGAAAATGTGACAGTAATTCCAATAAAGGAATTGTATTTTAGAGAATAGTATATGTCAAAAACAGCCACCTTTTTTTTGATATTCTTGCTTGGATTTTTTCCATTATTTGCGATGCATAAAAACGCTTGCTCTAGTGCTAAACTTTGCTTGAATATAGATCTGGAGGGGTGTAGTACAAATGACAAAAAGGCCCAATCAAAAATCAATTATAATCAAGACTTTTGTGCCCCTTTTGTAGAGTTGAAAAATAGAGGCATGGATTTGCATGGAGAAATTGCTAGAGAAGTTTATGGTCGTTTGGGGCAAAAATACCGTGCTATTTATGTGAGTGAAGGGGTTTTAGATGTGAGCCCTCCCATGATGAGTTATTTGTTTGACCATATGCCTTTTACAGCAAAGCTTATCAATGCCTATCAGGGGAGTACTTATTCTATTCGATATAATGCTTTTAACAGGAGGGTGTTTTCTGGGACAAATGGTCGGAGTTTGTCTGGAGATTTTATTTGGGTCGCTCAAGATAGTGCAGGGCATAAATTGGGCTTTAGGAATGTTTTTTTTGGTGTGGGGCGTGCAAAAATATTAAAGTGGAATTTGCAAGGCACGGCGGTTGCTTTTTTGGACATGGATCCAGTTTCTAAACACAAAACAAAATACAAATTAACTGCTGTGGTTTTTCCAGGAAATTCTGTGTTGAACTCGATTATGAAAATGGATGTTTTTAAAAAAGTAGTTGAAGAAAAAATAGACTATATTATCAAAGATATTCAAAAAGCATCTACTCGTTATGCCAAAGGAGACAAAAGCCCTATTTTTAAGAACAAAGAATTGAAAAATCCAGAAGATGCAGTATATTTAAAAGAGTTTGAAGCAGTAGTAAACGGTGATCCTTGGGTTTTAGGGGATTATTTTAAGAAAAAAGGTGTTCATGCCCCTGGTAAATAGTTTAGATGATTTATTTTCGCAAGTGACAGAGCGACGGAAAAATTTATTAATGCAAACGGCGTCTCATAGGACGCGTCATTTTTGCATGGTTTTAGAAGACTTATTTGATCCGCATAATATTTCTGCAGTGATTCGAACAGCCGAAGTTTTTGGCTTACAAGAGGTCTGCGTGATCGAAGAAGATAATGCTTACCGAGTGAATAAATCGATCTTAAAGGGCTCTTTTAAATGGATGACTTTGAATTTGTATCAAAAAAGAAAAACCTGTATGGAGCAACTCAAAAACAAAGGTTATAAAATTGCTGTAGCAAGCACCAACACTCAAAATTCAGTCTTAGATCTAGACTTAAACCAGCCCACTGCTTTTTATTTGGGGAGTGAGTTTCATGGGAATCATCCAGACACTTTGGCTGCGGCGGATTATGAGTTTAAATTGCCTCAATATGGTATCACAGAATCCTTGAATGTTTCTGTGGCAGCAGGTGTTTTAATGACCTATTTAGATGTGTTTATGCAAAAAAAAGGTCGTGAACATTATGCACTCACAAAGAGTGAACAAGAAGAATTGCTTCGTATTTGGCTAGATAGACACCTGAATGGCGTTGAAAAATACCCTCCTATTGTAAAAATAACAGATTAAAGGGTGTTTTTTATGATATTTATGATGTTTTTAGTGGGCTTATAAGTTAAATTAAAGTGAATAATGAAAAAAAATAAAAGTCTATACTTTGTTGTTGGGCTAGTGGTGTTACTAGCTATAGTTATTCTTGTCTTTGGAATGTTTTTTTTGAACGACAAGGATCCCCGAGAAAGCTTTGATATATATTATCTTAGATTCACTCAAGTGAGCACTTTAGTGTTAGACGACCCTGTCAAGGTAAACGGTGTCAAACTTGGGAAAGTAGAAGATATTATGTTGAGCGAGCATCGAGTGGTGGTTAGCATTCGGCTAAGAGACGATGTTAAAATACCCAAAGATTCCGAAGTTCGGGTTCAAAACATTGGAATTATGGGCGAGAGACAGATTGGAATGATTTTGGGAGACACCAATGTTTACTTTTCTCCTGGAGACACTATCGATGGAATTTTTGATGCAGGTATTGCAGAAGCCATCGGTCTAGCAGGTGAGGTCTTTGATAGCACCAAAGTTTTGATCAGTTCGGTTAAAACGGTGTTAAACTCTACCATTGCTTCGAATGATTTTCAAGAACAATTTAAATCCATTTTAGCGAAAGCAGAAGAGTTAGAAAATCGAGTGATTTTAATAGTGAAACAAAGTGACCCTCAGCTGAAAAAAAGTCTTGCTAGCCTCAATGAAGCTACAGTGAAAGTGAATCTTTTGTTGGATAGTATAGATACCCCCATTCAAAATTTGTTTTTGGGTTCTAGTCATTTAATTTCTAATGCAGATAAACTTTTAGAAGATCTAAATGTGATGACCGCTCGTTTAAATGATATTACTTTGAAATTGCAAAATAAAGACAATACGGCGGGGTTATTGTTAAACGATAGAGTCTTGTACGATGATTTATTAACGACAATGCATTCTGCAGATAGCTTGTTTAGGATTATTTTACAAGATGGTTTAGATATCAATGTGGATTTCTTTTGAGGTATTATGATTAGTAAAAAATTAATAGTGACTAATAAATTTGGGGTGCATGCTAGGCCTGCAGGCATGATTGTGGATATCACAGGAAAGTCAAAAAGCGAGATTACTATTATTTTTGATGGACAAAAGGCAAATGCAAAAAGTATATTGAATGTGATGATGTTAGCTATTCCTCCTGGCTCCGAAGTTCAGTTCGACATTAAAGGTGAAGATGAAAATGAAATTATGGAGCAATTAGAGAAGCTTTTTAATGAAAACTTCCACGAAGAATCGTATTAAAGCAAAAGAAAGAATTGTATTAGTAGGAGTTCCTGCTTCTCCTGGCTATGCTATGGGGCTTTGTCATACAGTCAGTACGCGTGAAGTGAGTATTACAGAAGAAAATATTCCAGAAGAACGAGTAGCTACCGAAGAACAGTATTTTTTAAAAATATTAAACACAACTACAAAAGAAATCAATCAAATAAAACAGGTCACTGTAGAAAAATTAGGGACAGAAGAGGCTCGTATTTTTGAAGCACACCTGATGATTCTCAAAGACCCTACTTTGGTCAATGGTGTTTTAAGTTTAATTCAAAAAGAAAAGAAAAGTGCACAGTGGGCAGTCCATTTTTATGTCAGCAGTTTAATAAAACAATTTGAATCGCACACTTCTGCTTTGATGAAAGAACGAAGCATAGATTTAAAAGATTTATATCACCGCTTGATGGACGCTTTTGACGATACTGGCACCGTGATTATAGATGAATCTATTAAAGAAGGTGTGATTTTAGTCGCTCACGAATTGAATCCAAGCACTTTGATTTCTCTAAATAAAGATCAAGTCCTAGCCTTTGCCACAGATTCAGGAGGCCGCACCAGTCATGTGTCTATTTTGGCTCGATCTATGGAGCTCCCTGCGGTATCGGGTTTAAAAAATGTATCGGCTTTGGTGCGTCTCGGAGACAATCTTATTGTAGATGGCACGGGTGGGATGATCATTATCAATCCCAATGAAGCAGACATAAAAAAATACCAAGAGAAATTGGAAGTTTTTAAAAGGCAGCAACGAGAATTATTCACGATGCGCCAATTAGAGCCTATCACTCGAGATGGAAAGTATGTGACTTTACACGCTAACATAGAGTTGGTCTCTGAAACGGACAAGGTTTTAGATTATGGTGCCACTGGGGTGGGGCTGTATCGGTCAGAGTTTTTGTTTTTTAGAAAAGGCCTCCCTTCTTTTGAAGAACAAGTCGAAGCTTATAGTTATATTTTGGATAACTTAGCTCCGCATGCGGTCACCATCAGGACTTTGGATGTAGGTGGCGATAAACTCATTTCTGAAATATCGCTTTCTAACGAAGCCAATCCATTTATGGGGTGGCGTTCTATACGAGTGTGTTTAGATCATCTGGAGCTTTTTAGGACTCAATTAAAAGCCCTTTTAGTAGCCAATAAAAAAGGAAACTTACGCCTTTTGCTTCCTATGATTTCGTCGATGGAAGAACTCTTGAGTTCCAAAGAACAAGTGAAAAATGTGATTCACGAATTAGAGCAAGAGGGCTTTGACTGTCCAAAAGTCGAATTAGGGGTGATGATCGAAGTGCCTGCGGCGGTGATCCTTGCAGACAAACTCGCCAAAGAAGTAGATTTTTTTAGTATTGGAAGCAACGATTTGATTCAATTTACTTTGGCAGTAGATAGGACGAACGAAAAAATTTCTTCTATGTTTCAGCCTCATCACCCAGCGGTTTTAAATATGATTCACAAAACAGTCACTGCAGCGCATCGAGAAGGGATTCCTGTGAGTGTTTGTGGAGAAATGGCGTCGGACCCTTTAAGCTCTCTTTTATTGGTAGGCCTTGGAGTCGATGAACTTTCTATGACTCCGTGGAGCATCATGGAGTGCAAAAAGATTATTCGTTCTATCAACTTTGAAGAAGTGAGAGAAATCGCACGAAATGTTTTAAAAATGAATGACACGGATACCATAAATGCGTATCTTAAAAAGAAGTATGCCCAAACCATTATAGATTTAGGCATTTTCAGCTATATCTCGAATTCAGATTTTTGTGAAATTTCTGATTCTCCGTTACAACAATTATAATCGATTAAGGTCCATTTTAAAAATGATGCAATTGAATAGCAAGCCGTTAAAAGTCATTCAAAATTATTTTATAAAAACATTGTCTTTACTCTTTTTAGGTGCTTTATCGGGGCACTCTATAGAAAGTGCAGAATCTATCGCTAGCATAGAAATGCTGGCCTGGGATAATTTTCAAGAACAAGTGGTTCGATACGAGCGGAGTTTAAAAGCTTCAAAAGACACTTCGCTAAGTGACTTGATTAGAGAATATTCTAAAGCCTCGGCTTTTTATTACCAACAAGACTATGAAGCGGCTTATAACGCGTACCAATCACTTTATCCCAAAGATTCTTCATTTAGGGCCAGTGTCTTGATTCGCATGGCTCGGATTCGTTTAAAACAAAATAAAATAGAAGAAACCAGACAAATTTTATCTAAAGGTGATTCTTTATTGGCAGATGATCATTGGGAGAAACAGTCTTGGAGGCTTAGAGCAGAAATTGCTTTACTAGATAACAAACTATCACTATCACAAAAAGCCGACACACTCGAAGCATTTTTAAACAAATACCCCAAAAGTGAAGAAGCCATCAGTTTGCGGTATCGATACGCAGTTTTTTTGGACAATGCAAACAAAAAATCTAAAGCCAAACAAGCCTACCTCAGAGTATTAGGGGATAATTCTCGATTTAGTGACTCTGCTTACATTGCCTTTAGAAACATTCGAGAAAGTGCTGTTCCAGAAACTTTCAACGAACGATTGTCTTACACCAAATTCACTTGTAAAAAAGACTATCATCAAGAATGCGTTCGATTAGTGGATTCTCTTTTTGAGACTGAGAGTTCAAAAATTAGCAAACAAAATCGCATTGAACTTTGGCAAAGCAAAGCTGTGGCTCTAAGGGCTTTAGGGCAAGACGAAGCCTCCATCGAAGCATTTCAATTCTTATTAGACTCTATAGAAATTCGCCCCATTTGGATACAATCTACACTTCGGCTCATGCGCAAGCAAAGGAATAAATACGAATCAAAAATTAAAATACTAGACTCATTATTAGAAGAGCGCAATCGTTTTAGCAATGTCAATGCAAATAATCTTTGGGTTCGAGGTTTTGAGCACGAACAAAACCAAAGGTATGCAGAAGCAATCCAGACTTTTGAAACATTAAGCAACCCTCGTTTCAAAAACAGCAACAAAAGAGAATGGGCAAAATTCAGAATTGGCTTTATTCATTTCAAGCAAAAAAACTACAAAAAAGCAGAAGAAGTGTTTTTAGAAGCAAAAAAAGACCCTTTTTTATGGAGTGGCAGTGCCAGCCGCATGTTTTTGGGAGACATTTACAAAATTCAAGGTCAAGACTCTTTAGCTAAAGCTGCATATTTAGACTGTATTCAAGATTTTCCTTTAGGATATTACGCACATCGCAGTCGAAGCAAACTCATCGACTACAATTTAATGGACTCTAGCAGTGTGCCCTTTGCCCGCGGTTTCGAAGCCAACCCAGCAGAAACCTTAAAATGGATTCAAAAAAATCAAAACTTAGGAAAACCAGACACTACATACTCAGCACAACGCTACCAAAAAATACGAAATCTCTTCTTATTGGGTTTTACCGAAGAAGCTTTTGATTTGTACAACGAGGCACGGCACAAAAATGCGAGGCGTTTAGATTTTTTGTATGAATACGGCAGCTTATTTTTAGAAATGGGGGAAGTGGCAGACGCCTACCGACTCGCTAGACAATTTCAAAATATAATCCCAAGGCAACGATTGCTTCGAGCACCCATTCAAGTCTTGAGATTCTTATATCCCACTCCTTATTTAGAAGTAGTGAAGCACTATTCTGGCAATCACATAGATCCATTTTTTGTCTATAGTGTCATGCGTCAAGAATCCATTTTCAACTTTGAAATCACCTCTCCCGCCGGGGCTAGAGGCTTATTACAAATCATGCCTGCCACAGGAAACATGCTCGCCAAAAAAGAACGCATCACCGCCTTTAATGCCGATATGTTGTACAACCCTTATTTAAATATTCGCCTAGGCATTCGTTATTTAATCGACTTAAAAAAGGAATATAACGACGAATACATGTATGTCTTGGGCAACTACAATGCAGGTCCAAAACCCACCAAACGCTGGCAAACCGCAGGAGAAGGCATCGATTTAGACATTCGAGCCGAAGAAATTAGCTATTGGGAAACTCGTGACTACATCAAACGAGTGATGGGCAATTATTGGATCTATCAAGAAATTTGGGGTGAAACGCTATAAATGTTATTCTTTTTTGCACTCACCTTAATCCCCGCCATTTGCTTTGCCTTTGGAAACATATTAGCCAAACAAGGTCTAAGCACAGTAGCCAAAACATGGAGTCTAAAAACGCCTTGGTTATTTATCAAACAGGTTTTTCAAAACAAATACTGGTGGGCGGGCATAGCACTCTCTGGGCTTGCCAATTTAGGGTATTATTTAGCGATGGCACTCTATGACATCAGTCTGGTACAACCCATGATGGCCTTAAATCCGGTTTTAACCGCCTTATTTGGATTTTGGTTTTTAAAAGAATACCTCACCAAAAGGATACTATTTGCCATATTTTTTGTCTTCATAGGCCTTTTACTCTCTGCAAGTCATGCAGGCGAAAGCTCCAGTCTCCAAAACATCTCGGGGCTATGGATATTTGCAAGTCTATTTATCATCATAGCCATTTTATTCAAATTTTTTCACTCACAAACCGAAAGCACAGACGCCTTTATCATGGGCACGGGTTATGGCGTATCGGCCGCATTTTACAAAAGCATCGCCATCAGTTTCACTGACTCTTTATCTGCAGAAAACATCATTTTACTCCTCACAGACACTAGAGTTTTAGGCTTTATAAGCACCTACACCATTGCCTTTCTCTACTCTCAAATCGCATTCACTCGCGGTCGAGCCTTGTTTATAATCCCTTTTAGTGCAGCACTCGGCTCTGCAATTCCCATATTAGCAGGCACCTTTGTATTTTCGGAAACACTCTCCATCGAAAAATCCATCTCCATCCTTTTTGTCTTATTTGGCTCGGCCTTATTTATAGTGCGTCGCCCTCGAAAAACCCTTTGATTCCATACCATTCCAAAAAATAGAACTTTGTGAACACAAACTTTTTAATCGAACACTATACTTTAAAAACCTAAACCACATATAAACAAAACAAACCCACGCTTTTCACCTCATTAAAGCTCACTCACTTAAAAAGCAAGTCAAAGAAACCACTAAAAAACACTTCATTTTACAACTCAATCCTATAAAAAACGGTCCAATCCATCAAGAACATCAAATCTAAACAAAATCAATTGAACCCAACAAAAACGAATCAAAATGCAGCGGTTAAAATTTTAGCCTTGAATGGAAAAAATCAATATTGAAGATTATAAATTTTATTGATATTGAAGTTTCAGAAGCGCCTGGCTTTTAATATTTCTCACAAAACTTTGCAAGTCAAGCATAAAAAATATATCTTTAAATCATGAAACATTTATGGATAATCGCCACAAAAAACAGTGGTAAACTAAAAGAATTCAAAGACTTATTAGACACAAACAAACACGAATTCAAAAGCTTAAAAGACATAGGATTCGATCAAGAAATAGAAGAAACAGCCAATACATTCAAAGAAAATGCAAGCCTCAAAGCCAAAGCAGTGGCTCAATACATAAAACACAAAGGCATCCAAGCCACAGTCATCGCCGACGATTCTGGCTTAGAAGTCGAATCCTTAGGAGGAGCCCCGGGAGTGTTTTCGGCAAGATATGCAGGTGACATGGCTACAGACAAAGAAAACTACGAGCTCCTCTTGAGTCGCATCAAAGGTGCCCCCAATAAAAGAGCGAGATTCGTATGTGTATTGGCAGTGCAACAAAGCAGCGGCGAAATTCACTACTTTGAAGGGAGTGTTCAAGGTCATATTCACGATGCTCCTTTAGGTGAACAAGGCTTTGGCTACGACCCCGTTTTTATCCCAGAAACTCAAACTAAAACATTTGCACAAATGGACCTAAAAGAAAAGCAAAAATGGAGCCATAGGGCTCAAGCGATGCAAGAGTTTTTGCGGTGGACAAAACACTCTAACTTGGAATAGTAGAACTTGTAATAAGCCTTGTCTTGACTTTTATAGATAAATCGTGTATCTTAAATATAGAACAAGATTCGGTTGGTTAGTAACAAATGGTTTATGGTTATTAATCCCATTAGTCTTCCTTAAATTGGCGGTGCTGTGCACCGTCATTTTATTTTAAACCCATGACCAAGACGCTGGGATGCGTGCCAGAAATGCTGGGATGCGAGCCAGAGATACTGTGCGAAAACCGTGCCAGAATTTGGTGTTAATCTCCGTGAGTGCTTTCCACTTCCAACTTCTGTCTTCTAACTTTAAAAAACCAGGCGTGTGTGAGACTTCATGATTATAAATAGATGTTTTTAACTCATTTTAATTCAAGTGAGGAATAGAATTAAAAAAAGAATCAATTTACTCTATGCAAGGAGGATTAAATTTTGACTCTAAATCATTAAAGCATTGTTCAAGTTTTTGTATAGGAGTTTTCTTTTTATCCACATAAATAGTAAGGTTTTCATTTTTAACTTGATTTAAAACATCAAAACGAGCGCTATGATTTGTTTCAAATAGTATAAGCTAATTATTTTTTAATCTGAGTGGCTTCTACAAAGACTTTTTCGCCATCGGCTTCTGTTTCTTGCAAAGTGTTGCTAGAGTCCATCCAAACCAATGTGTCGGCTTGTGTCTCGCCCATGATATATTCTTGGTTTTCTTGGACAGCCTTTTTGAGCAAATCAGATTCTGTGTAAAGCTCTATTCGAATGCGGTCTGTGATAGCAAAATCTTGATCTTTACGACGATTTTGGAGGCGATTCACTAGTTCTCTTGCTATACACGCCTGTTTCAATTCATCGGTGATGGTCAGGTCTAATGCGATGGTGTAGTGGGCGTTTGCCTCTACCGCTAAGCCTTCTGGAACCACTCTGTGGATCAGTAAAGATTCTATCCCAAGGCTTCCAAAAGGAAATTCTAAACTTTGACCTTCTTGCAAGTTTTTGATTTCTGTAGGGCTCAGTTTCGATAATCTGGCTTGAATTTCTCGCATGTTTTTAGCAAATTCTGGACCTTTGGCTTTGATTTCTAAGAAATTCGGTTTTGCAGAAATACTCACCAAGTTTGTTTCGTCTTCTAAAAACTTCATCTCTCGAACATTGAGTTCTTCTAAAATCAAGTCGCGCATGTCAGTGGCTATTTCTTTTTCTAAGTCACCGTGAGACACCACAGTCATAGAGGCCAAAGGCATTCTATTTTTTACATTCTGAGTCGCTCGAATCACACGGCCCATTTCTACTAAGTCGCGTAAAATGGCAATCCTTTTAACCAAAAGAGAGTCTTTTAGAGATTCATTTGCACTTGGAAATTCACATAAGTGCACGCTAATAGGGGCACTTGCATCTTGTTCTCTCACCAAAAGCTGGTAGATTTCTTCTGAAAGCATGGGTAAAAATGGAGCTAAAATTTTACTCAAATCCACTAACACCTTGTACATAGTGGCATAAGCTGCATTTTTATCGCCATCGTTGTCACTTTTCCAAAAACGACGACGACTTCGACGCACATACCAGTTTGTCAAATCATCTATGGCAGCAATGATAGTGGGCACCACATTGTATAAACGATAGGCCTCCATTTCTTGCTCTACTTTTTCAGATAAGTCTTGAATAACGGCAAGCATCCAGCGGTCTAATTCATTTTCACTGCTTAAAACTTGTCCGGGTTTCCAGTCTAGTTGCCCTTTACCGGCATCTGCATTGTGGTTGCTAATAAAGAAACTCACTGCATTCCAGAGGGGGAGCATCACTTGCTTTACAATGGTTTTTACGCCTTCTTCAGAGAAACGCAAGTCTTCTGCCTTGAGTGCAGCAGAATTGATCATAAAAAGACGAATAGCATCGGCACCAGTGCGTTCGATAAGTTCATTGGGGTCTGGATAGTTCCGCAAGCTTTTTGACATTTTTTGTCCATTTTCTGCGAGAATAATCCCATTCACAATCACATTTTTAAAGGCAGGTTTTTGAAATAATGCGTTTGACAAAACCGATAAAGTATAAAACCAGCCCCGAGTTTGGTCTAAGCCTTCGGCAATGAAATCTGCAGGAAACGCAGCTTCTACCTCTTCTTTGTTTTTAAAAGGGTAGTGATTTTGTGCATAGGGCATAGCACCGGATTCAAACCAACAGTCAAAGACTTCACTGGTTCTGTAAAAAGTTTTTCCATTTTTTTGGATGACTACTTTGTCGGCAAAATGCTTGTGGAGGTCTTCTAGTTCCACACCCGATAATTGCTTTAGCTCTTCGATAGAACCCACTGCAATCATTTCTCCGTCATCGGCAATCCATACAGGCAAAGGTGTACCCCAAAAACGGTTTCTAGAGATATTCCAATCCCTCGCATTTTCTAACCACTTGCCAAATCGTCCGTTTTTTATGTGTTCTGGCACCCAATTGACTTGTTGGTTAGAGTCTATCATCCACTGTTTAAGAGTCTTGGTCACGCCTTGGTCATTGGTGAGTTCGGCATCGATTTTTAAGAACCATGTTTTGAGGGCTCTATACAACAATGGCACCCCTGTTCTCCAGCAATGTGGGTAGCTATGGACAATGGTGTCGTGTTTAAAGACTCTTCCTTGATCTTTTAAATAAGAAATAATGGCTTTGTCGGCATCTTTGGCACCTTGTCCTTTCCATAGGGGGACTTTTTCTGTGAATCGACCCTCTTCGTCTAAGGGGTCAAAAAGCCCAAGGCCAAGCTTAGCTCCCAATTGAAAGTCTTCTTCACCAAAACTAGGAGCAATATGCACCGCTCCAGTACCGTCTTCGGTGCTTACAAAATCGGCATCGTATATTTGGTAGCGTTTTTCAAGCTCTTCGGGACTTGCAAATTCATCTGAAAAATGAAACAAAGCTTTGTAGCGGAGGCCCACTAAATCTGCTCCCGAGCAAGAATCTAAAATTTCTGCATCTTTAAAATAATTATTCAAACGACTACTTGCCACCCATAATTTTTGAGAATCATGGAGCACTAAACTATAATCTATCCCTTTGCCAACTGCCACTGCCATATTAGAAGGCAATGTCCATGGTGTGGTGGTCCAAACGAGCAGAGAAGTGTCTTTAAAACGAGCATGAGTAGAGTCTAAAGGAAATACAATAGTGATCGAAGGATCTTGTCTATCTTGATATCCCTGGTTGGTTTCAAAATTAGAAAGCGGAGTGGCCAGTGCTGGGCTGTAAGGCTGTATTCTATAGCCTTGGTAAATCAATCCCTTGTCGTAGCATTGCTTAAACACCCACCAAACAGACTCCATAAAGTCTTTGTCCATGGTTTTATAATCATTGTCAAAATCCACCCAACGCCCCATTCGTCTCACCGTTTTTCTCCACTCTCCGGTGTATTTTAATACGGCACTACGGCAAGCCTCGTTAAAACGATCTTCACCATAATTTCGAATTTCTGCCACACCAGCGAGTTTTAATTCGGTTTGAATCATGCTTTCGATAGGCAATCCATGGCAGTCCCATCCAAATCTTCTGGGCACTTTCTTCCCTTTCATGGTCCAGTATCTAGGCACAATATCTTTAATAGTACCTGCTAGCAAATGGCCATAATGAGGCAGACCTGTAGCAAAAGGAGGTCCATCATAAAAAGTAAAAGTGTTTTTACTCTTACGGCTTTCAATAGATTGTTCAAAACTTTTGTCTGTATCCCATAACTCTAAAATTCGTTCTTCTATGGCGGGGAACAATTCATCTCTTTTCACTTCTCGAAACATGATCAACCTCAGTAGATCCTCAAATGGATATTTTTAGTAAAAAATAGTAAAAGCAAAAAAATCTAAAAGTCATTTTATAAAAAGACTTATCAAAACAAAGTCATTTAGATAGACTAGAGAAAATATCATCGCTCAATTGAGCTCGAAGTTTAAAAATTCTATCGGGATTTGCTTCTCTTTTTCTCCAAGTGAAATTAGAAAGCAAGACCATGGCCACCTCGTGTTTGGCATTTCCCATCACACTGGCACCAGTAAAACCCGTTTTACCAAAAGTACCCTCAGGAGCCAAATTTCCCATAAATTTAGGCTTGTTCAATTCAAAACCTAGAGCTGTTTGGGCGCTCATTTCAGAGGGAAGAGCGTTATTAGAAATTAAATCCAAAATCCCAGTAGGCAAAATGGACTTGCCTTCAAAAACGCCATCTTGCAATAACATTTGCATGCAGCGAAGCAAATCGGGAGCAGTAGAAAAAAGTCCTGCTGATCCTACTGGAAAAAGTTTCTCTAAAACAAAAGCACTCTCGTCGTGCACCAGACCTTGAATTTCTTTGTTTCTAAACTCACAAAATTCAGTGGGGATGATTCGCTCTTTAGGGTGTTTTTTTAAGGGAAACCACCCTGTATCTTTCATTTGAAGGGGATCAAATAAAAGCGACTGGGCTAAATCATTTAGATTTTTTTTATAAAAATTTTGCAATAAAATGCCAAGCAAAACACTAGGGGGATTTCCATAATTAAAAACACTGCCGGGAGCTTTTTCAAAAGAGTAAGTGTATAAATACTCTAAAATGGCGGTAGGCTTTAAGTGTTTTAACCGACTCATGGGCACTCGATAATCTAAACTATGCGTTAGCAAGTGGTACACTGTCACCAAATGAGCGTCACTCGTATTAAACTCGGGGATAAAATCAACAACTTTATCGTTTAAATTCAAGTCTTTTTTTAAAATAGCATTCAGAGCGAGCAAAGCCGTGGGGCACGCTTTAGTGACAGAAGCCACATCGAAAATACTATCGACTGGAGTGTCAATATTTATAAAAAAAGGAGTCTTTTGAACAAAAACTCCCAATACAGCTTTATCAAAAACACCCTCAGATTGAGCATCATTCAAAGTGTCTTGTAGGCGTGATTTTAAAGCTTGCCACTTCATCTTAAAACGGGTACAAAGAAAAACGCTTTTTGGCCTTTTTTGATTTGTATGTCATTCAATTGCAGAGAAGAAATAACGGAATTGTTGTTATTTAAAATATTCACACTCAATTGATGAGTGCCTTCTTCTACAGGGATACGCGTCAAAGTGATTGTGTTTGGCAAAAATAAAGCCATCCTTAAATCTGCTTGTTCTATTTGTGACTGTAAAACATCTGTCCCTACACTTGTCAACAAATTAAGCCAGATATTGTCTGTAGAGGCAGCTTTTTTTGCTTTTTGTGCGGCAATAGTCCTAATCACCACTCGAGCGGCAGTTTTTGTGATGACGCTAGAGCGATCGTCAGCTAAATTGCGTGTCAATTCATGGTTAAAGTCCATCAAGACTTCTGATTGAATAGGCTCCGTTTTTTTATCTAGCGTAAAAATAGCTTTAGAAGCTTGAAAGGGTAGCATTCTTTTTTCTGGAAGACTAAAGCCCACATGAAACGAAGTACCCCCTGCACCAGCCACCACAGGAGCTATAAAAGTAGCACTTGCTCTTTTCCCGGTTTGAGGGTCTTTGTAGTTCACGTTCAAGCCAGCACCACTCACAAAAGTCCCAGACATATACAGCTCTCCTAAAATAGGACTATGCCCCAAATAGGTGATTAAAATAATCTCAGTATTTGTTTTTTCTAGGTGATCTGCTTTGGGTGTGGATTCCAGGGCCTGGTAATCTAATTTATGAAGCAATTCTGCTCTATCCGATTTTTTTAAAGAGTGACTTATAAATTCAAAAACTTCAGAAGGAATCTTCGTTTTGTTTTCGTGAAATGCTCTGGCTGCGTGGTAATAAGCAAGAGCTGCATCGTCGTGTTCTCCGTCGATTTCATAAGCCAAAGCCGATAAATAATGCAATAAAGCATTTTCATTCATTTTTTTCTGATCTTTTTGGTAAAGAGCTTGCATAGAGATTTGTGCACGGCGGACTTCTACTAGGGCACCATCTACATCGCCCATCGCTAAATAATTCAATATTTGAAACTGATATAGAGACAAAAGTTCAAAGGGACGAGCACGGTATGGCTTTGTGTTGTCATTTGTCAACAAAGCTGCCGCCTCGTTGGTCACTGATTTTGTAAAAAGATCTTCGTAAATTTTCTCAGCTTGGCTAAAGTGTTGAATACTTTGCTTCCAGTTGTTTTTGTAATGGTGCAAAAGCCCTAAATCAAAGTGGTATAGAAAACTAGAGTTTTTACCGTAAAGTTTGGGCTCTTCTTTTTCAATTTTAGCAATAGCTCCATCGAAACCATTTTTTTTATAGGATTTAGAAAGAGTATCATAACGAAGGTTGGACTTGTTCGCACAAGAAATCAAAAAGAAACTCAGTGCAATTAAAATCAGTCTTTTTTTCATAGGTTTGATTATAGTTTGGTAGAACTCTTAGAGATGTATTTTTTGATCTTTTTGTCTCCGATCCATACTTTTTTATGAGATTGAAGATCGATGAGTTCCAAGTCTATTTGATAAAAAATAACTTGCTCTTTTCCTTCTTGATCCACAATAGAATTTAAAGAACCCATTAGCATTAAGTCGGCCCCAATTTCTTGACCAAAATCTTTGCGAGTATCTTCGGTGGCGTTCCCTGCTTGGCTGGCAAGCTCTGCTCTAAGCTCGTCTCGCATGGCAGAATTAGCGACAAATTCTACAGAACCCGAATTGATAAGGGCGCGTTCCATATCTTTGATAAAGGTTTCTACATTGATATGTTCATGGCTTTTATTGCGAACTTTGCCAATGACCACGGTTGGGGCAGAGCCTTTTTCTTGAATCAAATTAGAATACCAAGGGCGATTGAGACAATCTTGGATCATTTCCTCTGCCACTAACCTTGAATCTGTATCGTTCCATCGACCCGATAAATCTACCACCGAATTAGAATCAATACGAGAAACTTTGGTGCCACTACTACAGGCAAATAAAAATAGCAGTGAAGAAATAAACAAAATTTGAATCATTTTTTTCATAAAGACTCCTTAAAGTTGAGTGTTACTGATTTGACAACAATAAACACCTTAAAAATAGCAATTTAATTTTATTTTAAGCTAGAAAAATGAAAAACCCTAATAAATTAGAAGAGATTCAATGATTTAGTCATAGTAGCGTAGTCTAAGCAAAGCAGAAGCAATATCTATGGGTCTTGGAAGGGCTAAATCTTTAGAAAAACCTTGTGGAATAGCTCTAAAACCAACATTTTGGATTTTTAGACACAAGGCTTCAATTTGCTTCAGGGACTCCTCGTTAGAAGGATTTTGCAAAAGGTTCAGCAAAAGATATCCACTGGCAAGTTTTGTAGATTCATGGAACAGAGAAGTTTTGGCTATTTGTGCCCTTAAAAATCCAATTTGTAAAACACTATTGTCTTGGAGTCGCACTTTCACACGGCGTTCTACGGCAGAAGTTGGTTTCACATGAGGGAGCATATCTTTCACAAAATCATGAAACAAACGACTCTGTGGAAATTCAAAGTCCACCGAAGGATCTTCTTTTACACTAGGTTCTAATTGGCTGTTAATCTCTAAAACTTTTTGGGTAGCCCTGCTTATTTTATAGTTAGACACCAATAACACTTGGTCGGCCACCTCCAGATACGCACCACAAGCCCCAGCGACTATAATAAAGTTCAGCCCTTTTTCTTTTAAATGCTGGATTCTATCGATCAATGGAGTCAATGGCTCATTTTGGTCGCCAAGCAAAGCTCGAACTCTAGAATCTCGAATCAAAAAATTCACTGCAGAATAATCTTCATCGATTAAAAAGCATTTAGAACCAAACTCCAGAGCTTCTAAAAAATTACCGACTTGACTCGTAGAGCCAGAGGCCGAAACGGTATTAAATTGAGAGGTAGAAGTGTCACCGGGAAGGTTTTTTAGAAAAAACGAAATGTCTGTATTTTGGATAGAACGACCTTCTTCCACATGAATAGCACAAGCCGACTCATCAATTACCACCCACTCGCGTCCATCTCCAGGAATATGAGGGACCACTGCTCGCTCAAGTGCGTGGAGTAAAGTAGATTTACCGTGATAGGCACCCCCTGCAATCACAGTGATGCCTTTTTGGATGCCCATCCCCACTATGCTTTCGCCTAAAACCTCAAACTGCACCTCTAAATCAGAAGGACTTACAAAAGGAATGGCCTCTAAAAGAGGAGTGTCAGACAAGCCAGAAGCTCTAGGTAAAATAGCACCATTAGGCACAAAGGCCACTAAATCTTGCTCTTTTATAATTTTCAATAGCTCTTCTCGAACTTCTAAACAACGGACATGCGCTTCTAAATCTTTTAAAACCTGGGGGTCAAAAAAATACAAACTAGAAGTGACCAGGTCTGGGAGCACCGCCGTCAAAAGGTGCGCCGCTTTTTTTTCATCAATGATTCGTTCTTTGGCAGGTAAATTCACTTGCAAAAGGATTTGAATAAAACCGTTTTCAATCCAAAGGGCGTTTCGGAGCAGCACCTCTTGAGTAGGGGCCATTATTTTAAATTCAGCCTTTTTATCTCCATTGTAGTTTTGAATTTCTATAAAAAGTCTTCTCAAAAAAAAGTCGGCAACAGCCAGTCTTTGAGTAAAAGAAGCTATGAGTTTTGTAGAATAACCTAAACTAGAAAAAGGGGCTTTGAGCAAAATTTTAGAAGCTGGAGCATAAGGATCTCCTTGCACATGAACAAATTCCAAAGAAAAATCCCCAAAAGACCAAGTTTTTTGACTCAAACTCTTGTAAAAGCCATATTTTTTGGATTTCATAGACAGTATTTTTCTATAAAGTTCTTTCATTCTCACATTTCCTTCAAATCATAAAGCTTATTAAATGTAAAATAAAAATTACAATAAAAAGCGTGCTCTCTTAAAACATTTAAGTTAATTTAAAAAAATAGTACTATTTTGAAATTACATTTTACCGACTCAAGATTTAGAATACTAAGTTAAAAAACAAAATTAGTTTTTACTTATAAAAATGAAGTCTTTTTAGACTTTGATAGTATTTTTCAAAATATCTTTGTATTTTATGGAAAAGATGTTTTGTAAGGACAAAAAGACTTAGGAGTTATATATGAGACACTTACCATTAATCGCCCTGCTAGTTGCTTTTTTAAGCTTTTCTGTTTTTGCTGCCGATGATCCACCTCCTCGTGGCGGGACTGGCAAGGTGACAATTATCACAGACCCTCCAAACAGTCAGGTATTTCTTGGGGGTGAAGAACTTGGCAAAAGCCCAATTATCGAAAGGGAATTTAAATCAGGGCGACACACACTCATAGTGATAGACCAAGATTACGAGCTAGTGAACACTCGCTTCAATGTCTGGCCCAATAAATTAAACACCTACGATGCCAAAACTGTCATTCCAAAGGGCAATATTCGAGTCACTACCACACCTTCAAAATGTATCATCTATGTCGATGGCGACCAATCCGACCAAACCGATGGTTCTGCTTTAACTATTCGAAACCTAGACGCAGGGGACCACTTGGTTAGAGCAGAGTGTAGCAATCGCAAAAGTGCCGAAATGCTAGTCAAAGTCGAAGGTGAAACTACAAAAGAAATTCACTTAGACGCTTCTGGCAAAAAATAAGATTACAGAAAACTACAAATAAAAAACACCTAAAAACACATAGATAAAAAACGAAAAACCGCTCTTCTAGGGTGGTTTTTTTATAAAGTACGCCTATTCAAATTCACATTTTAAAGAAAACTATAGCCCAACGAAAATCTTTTGAGCAAAATTCGCATAGTCGCACTTCTAGGGCGGTTTTTTTATAAAGCACACCTATTCAAATTCACATTTTAAAGAAAGCATGTAAAAGCTACTTCTTAAATTTTGGATTGAAGGGCCTGATACAAGTCCAAAAGTTTCTGAGGGCTTAACTCTTCGGCACGGGTGTTTTCTGAAAGCCCCAGAGAAGCCAAAGCCTCAAAAACCAAAGCTTTTTCAAAGTGTTTACTCAAAGAATTAGCGATTCTTTTTCGCTTCATAGAAAAGGCGATTTGCACCCATTCAAAAAAAGCAATAGGGGCTTGGAGTGGACACTCCAGTGGCTTTAACATAATTGTCGCACTATCAACATTGGGTTTAGGGCTAAAGTTTTCTGGTCCAACACGCCTTACAATTTGAGCCTGAGCGTGGGCCTGCACCCAAACCGAAAGGCTACCATAAGCTTTAGAAGCAGGCTTAGCACACAAGCGTTCTGCAACCTCTAGCTGCACCATCCCCATAAACCCAGAACTATACTTTAAAAAAGGCATTAAATCTGCCACAATAGCGGTCGAAACATTATAGGGCAAATTACCAGTAATCCATGCTTTAGGGTTTACATCTAAGAACTTTCTCAAATCAAAATCCAAAAAGTTTTGATTCACTACCGAAAAATTTTGAAACTCCGCAAATTTTTCTCGAAGCACAGACACACACAGCTCATCGATTTCTACCGCCAAAAGCGGCGTATTTTTTTTCAACAAATGCTGCGTCAAAGCCCCGTGTCCAGGGCCTATTTCCAAAATAGATTCTGTAGAAACAAGCAAATCACTTGCAATCAAAGCAGCAGTCGCATCATTTAAAAAGTTTTGACCAAATTTTCGTCGTCGTGCTCTATCCATAGCCTCAATTTAATTATTATTTAGAAATCACAATTAAAATCTTCAAAAACAACTCGAAATTTAAAGAAAAATAAAGTTAAATTAAAAGAATTACAAATCTTAAAAATAAAACCACAAAAAATGCCTCTAATAGCACCAAATATCTCTGCTCCCTCCAAAATTTTAAAAGCATTTCAAGCCTTAATCAGCGTCATCTATCGCCTCGCCTATTTAAGTCACCGACGCCTATTTTTAAAACCAAAAGAGGCACTCAAGCACAGCAAACTCATAGTTGTGGGCTCCTTTTTAGCAGGGGGAGCGGGCAAAACCCCTTTTTCCTTATACTTAGCCAAGCAAATCCTCCAACAACAAAAAACTCTTGCCATATTATGTCACAGCAAAGCTCGAGACGAACAGCGGTGGCTTCAAAAAAAACTCCCAGGATGCCCAGTTTATCACACCAAAAACAGGCACCAACAAGCCAAAAAAATAGACGGACAATTCGACATCATTTTATGTGACGATGGCTTTGAAGACTCTCGTTTAGCACCAGACTTAAAAATAGCCTTACGATGGGGAGAACAAGCCCAATCCATCTTTGAATTGATTCCCAGGGGTCATTGTCGAAGCTTAGAAAAAGACCACTCCAACATCCACCTCTCTCTACTTTGTGGACTCGCATTTCAAAATCCAGACATAGAATTTCAAATCTCCACAATCACAAACTCTCAACACCAAAAACTCCAAAAACCAGCCATTGCCATGTGCGGCATAGGAAACCCAGACCGATTTTTCAAAGACTTACAAAAACACGGAATCAGCCTCATAGACAAAATAAAAAGAAAAGACCACGACACTCGATTTGAAATACACCTCCAAAAAACACTTTTAAAACAACAACCCATCATCATCACCGAAAAAGACTACCATCGCCTTGGCCTCCAAACTCAAAAGAACCCCCTCCTCTATGTAGCCCCACAAAAAATAAAAGTCCACCCCCACATTGCATTAGAAAGAGTCCTCCAGCAAATCCTCCAATAAACCAGCAAAAACAAAGCCCTCAAACTCAAAAACACCCCAAACAAAAGCCCTTTTTATAAAAATCAAAAGAATATAGAAGTCTCAGAAGCGCCTGGCTCTTAGAAAAACCCAAAAACACCCTCCATTTTAGGAAAATAAAGCCTTCTCTAGCATTAAAAAACTACGAGTTGAAATTCCCATTTTTATCTGAATTGAGCCGTTATATTATAAAGGACTTTTAAAAATAAACTTTAGTATGTTATATTTATCCAATGAATTCTACCATTGTAGCTCCCATGACTCCCAGTGGAGTTTCTGCTATTGCAGCTATTCGAGTGAGTGGCAAAGCAGTGCGTTCTATTCTAAGTGAAGCACTTTTGAATACAGATCCAAAGCCCAGACACGCCTATTATGGAGATTTTAGGCATCTGCAGACCAAAAAAATACTGGATTCTTTGCTTTATATTTTTTTTGAAGCCAAGCACTCCTATACCGGAGAAGATGTTTTAGAGCTTTACCCTCATGGAAATCCATTGATAGTCAAAGGGATTATTCAATCTCTAACGCATTTGGACTCACTTCGCTTGGCCAATCCAGGAGAATTTACTCAACGGGCTTTTTTAAATGGTAAATTAGATTTAGTCCAGGCCGAATCTGTAGCCGATGTGATTCATTCAAACACTCTCGAGGCTATTCACAATGCACAACGATTGCTCAAAGGGACTTTGTCTTCTACCATACAAGAATTGGCGGAATCCATTAAAAATATGTCGATGCGTTTAGAGCTAGATGTGGATTTTGTAGAAGAAGAGGTGGACCCAGACCCTCATTCTTGGAAGCCAACACTGTTGCAAATACAGAGGCACTTGGATCGATTGATTCAAGAGTTTCAAAGTGCTGAGTCCACTAATCGTTTGCCTTTAGTGGTGGTTTATGGAAAGCCCAATGCGGGCAAATCTAGTTTGATCAATGCACTGATTCAAGAGGATCGTCTTTTAGTGAGTGATAGGCCAGGCACTACTCGAGATTTTGTAGAGGTGCGGCTTTTATTAGAAGGGGGAGAAATTCGTTTAATAGACACTGCGGGCATAGCCACAGAAGTGGCAGACGATTTAGACGCCCTTTCTATGCAAAAAAGTTTGGAGATTTTAAAAGAAGCAGATTTAAAAGTGTGCCTCATCGATGGGGCCAAAACTCAAGATATTACGGATGATATCCAAGCAGCCAAAAAAGAAAAGGCTTTTCCTATAGTTTCAAAGGCAGACCTTTTAGAAAAAAACAACGATTCTATACTCCATTCACAGTCGCTCTCTTTTGTTTCTACCAAACAAGACACCGAAAGCTATATTCATCAATTAAAGTCCAAATGGAATAAGATTTTATTCCCAGCAAAAGAAAATCAAGAAGATTTTTGGGTCACCAGCGAAAGGCAAAAAACGAGTTTAATTGCAGCTCAAAAAGGCATTGAAAAAACTTTAGACCTGATCGAAACAAATCCAGCGGTAGAGCTTTTGGCTTTTGAAATGCAGTTAGTGCGTCAAGAGTTATTGGCCATTACAGGGCAGATTTCTTCAGAAGATATTTTACAATCTATATTCTCTAGGTTTTGTGTTGGCAAGTAGTTATTTAGGGGCATTATTAGGAGTCATTGCATTTGGAAGCTATATGATTCCTTTGAAAATTTGGCCAAAGCTCTCGTCTTGGAGTTTTTTAAGGTCGGTTTCGATTGGAGTGTTTGTCTCTGGTTTGGCGTTGAGTTTTATTTTTCATAAATGGAGCATTCATTTCTCTGGCCTTTGGTGCGGATTTATTTGGGTTTTGGGAGCAGGCCTTTGTTTTTGGGCGGTGCAAAAAGAAAATGACCTCTCGGGGGTAGGGGTGCGTGCCATGGGGATTAGCATCTTGACCTCTTTTTTATTTGGGCTTTTGTATTTTAAAGAAAAAGTGTCCTTGTATCCTTCTTTGATAGCCATGTCTTTTATTTTATTGGGTTTGGTTTTATTGGCCCCTCAGCTGAAAATTTTAAAGCACTGGCGGTCTTTGGGAGCAGGGGTGATTTTTGGCTCTTACTTGCTCCCTTATCAAATCAGTTCCTTGCATTACTTGGATTTTTTCCTTTCTTTTTCGATTGGAATTTTTGTCAGTGCCCATGCCCTTGTTTTTCTATTGAATCGTCAAAGAAAAGCTCCAAATCGTCCAGAGCGAGTCAGTACTATCGCTAGTATTGGGGCAGGGATATTGTGGTCGCTAGGGTCTATTGGCAGCTTTTGGGCCTTAGAGGGTTTGGGTTTCACAGTGGGTTATCCTTTGACACAACTCAACTTATTGGTGGCTATTTTTTGGGGAGTCTTGATCTTTAAAGAACACCCCAGCACACAAGAACGATTGAAAATAGGCCTTGCAGCTTTTGTGGTGTTATTGGGGGCCATTTTATTGAATTTTTCTAAAACCAGTCTTTAAAGTACAAATAGCTTTCACTGTTTTGTAAATTATCAGAATAAAATCAGTTTAGAGCTTAAGGTTCTAAAACTATACAAGAGACAATTTCAATGAAAATATTTGCATACGATTCTATTCATAAAAATTGGTTGTTATTTAAGGACCCTTTAGAGATTTTTTCGACTCACTCCAGTCAAGAAGTTTCTGTTTTATTAGAAAAAATAGAGCTCCAAAGCAAAGAAAAAAAATTACATGCTCTTGGCTTTTTGTCTTACGAAGCTTCTCTTGCTTTTGACCCTCAATTTAACATTCAAAAAAATCAATACCATAATATGCCTCTAGCCATGTTTGGCCTTTTTGAATCCTATGAAGTTTTGCCAGAAATACTACCAGAACAAAATTTAGAAATAGCAGAGAAAATAGTTGCAATCAACTCTGTCCGAAGATTCATAGAGTGTAAACTAATCTAACAAAAATGTTTTAAAAAGAGCAAAACTCAAGTTTTATAATAACTATAGCCGTACTTATAAAATGAGGCGTACAGTTTAATTTTCTAGGTCTTCTTCTTCGGCTTCGTCCAGTTGTTTGAGTTTGTTTACAGCAGCGAGTGCTTTTTTAGAATCTTCTTGGTATACAGCACTCATTTTTTGACTGATTAACTCTAATCGTTCGCGAATTTTGGCGTTTTTATGATTTTCTCTAAGTGATCGAAGGGCGTGGTCCATTTGCACCACATCTTCTATCTCTGGATAAGAGCTCATGAATGAATAAAACTTGGCGACATTTTTTTCGTAGTCTTCGTCGAGTTCAATAGCAAGCAAAAAAGGGATCACTCTCAAGCTCAGGAGCTCAAACAAATCTCCCATAAAAGTACCCAAAGATTGAAACTCGTCAAACACATTGGTGTCGGATTGAGAAATGATGGTGTTTGCTCCATTGGTTTCTATCTGTTTTAATAAATCGTCAATGTATTTTATTTCGAGGGTATATACTTGCTCTCTATACATGGCTTGATAAAAAATAGGCAAACTGGTAATGCACAAATGGGCTTGGCTGATTTGCGAAAATTCTCCGATATAGAATATATCTGCATCTTCTTTTAGTATTTCTTCTTCGGAGTCATAAAAAATCACCTTGGCAGGGACTGGAATGATCTCCATATTTGTAATTTCTTGGACTCGGTCACGGATGCTTTCTGGATCCATGCCTTCTGGTAAGTCCACCCCCTCTTCTTTGAGATGTTCAATAAATTCTGCAAAACCTTCGGAGTTAGAGTTGGAACTCATTTCTCGATGAATAAAGTCTTTAAAAGAAGTGTCCTTAAATTCTCCAGAAACCGCTAGCAAATTGTTTTTGATCATGTCTTTAAGAGGGCCCATACCATTATTGGTATCGGCATTAGGAGCAATTTTAGCATAAACCACTAGACGGCCTAAAAGTTTATTGGGGTCACCTTTCTTTTGTTCTATACCTAACATAAAATCCTTTTTAGAGTAAACAAGACATCTTTATTATCTATAATATAAAAAATCCTAGTGCAATAGTTTAGTAAATCTTTGAAGTCTTTTATTTAGTGCAAAAACAAATGCTTTTTTATACTATTTTTAGAAAATGGATTTAATATGGAATCAAATTATTGAGCTTTGTGAAAAACTGTCAAACACGACTTACGAAAACTTGAGCAAAATTATTCGTTTGGAGGCTGCAGGTTCTGGTCAAAAAGCAAAGCAACTAGACGACTCTATGCAAAATGATTTGGAGTTTTGGATGGGTGGAGGCACTTGTTTTAGCATGACTTGGTTTTTGTATCAGTCTTTGCTGGATTTGGGTTTAAAAGCCACATTAATCATGGGACACAAAAAAAATCATAGGAACACTCACTGTGCATTGATTTTGACTTATCAAAGGAAAGAATATTTTTTGGATCCAGGTTATTTGATCTTTGACCCCTTAGAAATACCTCGTTTAGAAAATCCAAATTCTATGTTTCCTTTGCGACCCAATTCGGTGCAATTGACCAGGACAAAAGACTCTTTATTTTTGTACACAGGAAGCTTTCAAGCTCCCATGAAGCTTCGATTCGAGTTTGATTTAGCAGGAGTGAGTCTTTTGGATTATAATAGATATTGGGAAGAGAGCTTTTACAAAGAAATGATGGAATACCCAGTTTTGAATCGCTTAGATAAAAAAAATGGCATTCAATATTATTATCAAAAAGGAAATCTAGTGACCAGGACCGGTGAAGGCTCTAAAATTCAAAAAATTGAGGAAGACCAACAAGTGAGAGTCTTGAGTGAGTTGTTCCATTTAAAGCCAGAAATCGTCGAAAAAGCCCTTTTAATTTTAAAGAATTAATGTTTTGTTTCATCTCAATATTTTAAAGAGGATCAATGTCTAATTTTCGTTTATTATCTAAACCATTAGGTGCCGTGGACCGACTGCTGATTCAAAGTCCAAATAAGTCCGAATTAGAAATCTTGCTTGGGCATGGGGCTTGTCTCAATGCTTGGCGTGTGGCTCAAAAAGAGGGGCATAGAGAACTTTTGCAAGGCTATTCTACAGAAGAAGAGTTTTTGCAAATTCAAGCAGATACCAGTGCGGGGGCAAGACTTTCTCCATTTGCAGGGCGTGTGGATCATGCAAAATGGTCTTGGAAGGGAGTGGGTTACCAATTAAAAAACAATGTTTCTTGGGCTCCTCACGCTCTTCACGGTTTGGTGCATCAAAAGCCATGGCGTTTTGAATCCTTTGAGTCCAATGGCTCTTGGGCCGAGCTGGTCCTTGCTTATGAATTTAAGGGAGAAGCTGCTTTTCCATTCCCTTTTTTGCTCCAAACAAAAATTATATTCAAAGAAAATGCCTATCAGGTGGATTCTATTGTCAAAAACATAGGAGATAGTGAAATGCCGTATAGCGAAGGCTATCACCCGTACTATACACTAGGAGCACCCATCAATGAACTTTGCCTACAATTGCCACCGGTCCAACAAGCTCTTTTAGATGACTTAGATATTCCCAATGGAAATTTCAAAGATTTTGATCTTTTTGATCAATCCAAGCAGATAGCGGAGCATTTTATTAACGATTGTTTTGTGTTAAAAGACCCTCAATGCTCCAAAGTGAAACTTTTAAACGAAAACACCAAAGAGTCTTTAGAAATTTGGCAAGAAAGCTTATACAAATGTATCCAAATTTATACCCCTCCTCACCGAAAAAGCATTGCCATAGAACCCATGACTCATGTGCCCAATGTGTTGAATCATCATCAAGATTTATGGGTCTTAGCACCAAATCAAGAAATTTCTAGTTCTTTTGGAGCCTTGTATTTAAGCAAGCCACTTCGATAGCACCAGGTCCGAGTGTCCACACACAAAAGCTTTTTAACTCCATGCGTGTGTTTTAAAGAATCCAAACCACAAATGCAAATAAAAATTAAAGAGAAAAACAAACTTGCAAAGCATTGGAGTGTGATTATACTATGGTGTACATTTTTTAGCTGTTTAATAGTGTATAATAAAATATAAATGCTCTTATGAGTGGATTAGAATTTAGATTATGGGTATGAAATATTTAACTAAAGCATCCTTATTTATTTTGCTGTTGTTGTGGGCATGTACTTCGGATCCAGATGTCAAAAAATCTAAACCTACAGAGGTGGATCCTCCTGATGAGCCATCTATAGAAAACAAAGACACTACAGATTTGACTTATGTAGGAAATTCTCCCGTTTGGATTACCGAAATAGACAGTAGAAATAGTTTTTATAAAGATGCCGATGGCGAAGACCCGGGATGGGTAGAACTATATAACCCAGCAGATACCGCTGTGAATTTAAAAGGACTTTCATTTTTAAATGCAAAAGCTCAGGCTAAAAAATGGACCTTTGGCGATGTTTGGGTGCCAGCAAAGTCTTATATTGTGGTTTTCTTTTCAGAAAAAAATCTAATCGATGCTTTGCCTGAGTCGGATTCTACCGATATGATGGGGACCGGTTGTTGGGGGTGGGCAGATAGTGATCCTAATACTAAACCAGCGCCTGGAGCGAGTACAATATCTCCAGTAGGTACAAACTACTGCTACACCAAAGATTCAAAAAGATATTTTGGAGCAAAAATGCAGTTAAAAGAGACTCTAGCCTTGCCTTGGCAGAGTGCGGCTGCCTTTTTGGGGGTGAAATCTAGCGATGCAGATGATAATATCGATATCAGCAAGGCCAACGAATTGTTGTTTACTGGGTATCTCTCTGCAGGCGTAGAAGTAGAAGTTCGATTGGCTCAAAGTGATTTGGAAGATTTTGAAGCGTGGTCAAGTGTGGTTAAAGGTACTGGAGACTCTAACACTACTTACAAGGTGTTGATTCCACAAAACACTAAGTTTCCAGATTTAACACAAATATATGGAGTGCGAATTTCTCCCTTGCCTAGTGAGCGAAGACTTGTAGAGTTTGATTTTCACTCTATACTGACTCGATTTGGTGGTTCACCAGCCCACACTTCTTTTAAATTGAGCAAATCTGGAGGCAATCTCTATTTGGTCAATGCGGATTTAGAGATTTTAGATTCTGCTTCTTACCCGGCTCTACCTCCTCAAAAATCTTGGGCCAAAAACACTAAAGGAGTGTGGGGTTTTGCAGACCCTAGCCCTGGAGCCGATGTGCTTGGTGCTGTATATACTGAGCAACTAGGGGTCATTGATTTGCCTGCTTCTGGGTTTTTTACAGAAAGTTTTGAAGTTCAATTGTTTGGAAAAGACGGAGAAGATTTACGCTGTGAAATGGGAGGAGCAGTCCCTACCGAATCCAGTAAAGCATACAATGAGGCTGTGACTATTTCTTTGAGCACGGTGCTTCGTTGTGCTCTATTTAGAGAGGGGGCCCTAGCAGGTCCAGTGATGACCAGGACTTATTTAATGCATCGAAGGCCCGATTTGCCTGTGGTGATGATCAGTGGAAATCCATTGAGTCTCTTTGATCCAGATTCCGGTATTTATATGCCGGGGCCAAATGCCAGTTCGGAAATGCCTTACTATGGAGCTAATTTTTGGTTAGACAAAGAGCTACCTATCCACATAGAATTTTTTGAAGCAACTTCGATAAAGCCTGATTTTTCTTTGGATGCGGGCTTTAAAATTTTTGGAAATTATAGCCGTTCTCACGATAAAAAGTCGGTATCGATTCACTTTAGAGAAGATTATGGAGAAACGAGACTGAATTATACATTGTTTCCAGAATACCCAGAGCTCACGCGTTTCAAATCGTTTATTTTAAGGAATGGTGGAAACAGTTATGGTTTAGATTATATTCGAGATATGCTGGCAAGCTCTATCACAAAAGGTTTGGGGGTGGACTATCAAAAAGGGCGAGCTGCTGTGGTATTTTATAATGGAGACTATTATGGAATCCACAATATTCGAGAAAGGTCTAATAAATATTATTTTGAGACTAACTACGATATAGACCCTTTGAACATTGATCTGTTAAAAGCAGGGAACGAGGTCAGTGCTGGCAGTGCTTTGGGCTATATAGAGATGATGGATTGGATCGACAAAAATGGAGTGGTTTCACAAGAAAATTATGATTATATAGCTTCTCTAATAGATATAGACAATTATTTGAACTATATGCATATCGAGATTTTCAATGACAATAGAGATTGGCCAGGAAACAATCTTAAAAAATGGCGAACCAGAACTCCAGTCTCTCGCTGGAAATGGATTTTGTACGATCAAGATTTTGGCTGGGGTTATCCATATTCTTCGGATAAAAGTAATATTTTTGCCTTTGTCACTGCCACCAGTGGCCCTAGTTGGCCCAATGGTCCCGAACATACGCTTTTGCTTAGAAAACTTTTAGAAAATGAGTCTTTTAAGCTAGCCTTTATCAACCGATTCTCTACATTAGTGGCAACTTATTTTACAGAAGAGCGGTTGATGGCTCGTATAGATGAATTGATGAATGATATTCAGAGTGAAGTATATTATGATAAAGAGAAATGGTACGACAACTGGCAAAAAAGACAGGTAAATGCACAGTTAGATACTATTAAAAGTTTTGCTAAAAATCGTCAAGCATTGGTTTTGAATCAGTTACAGAGTCACTTTAAGTTGGGAGAATTTAAAACTCTTGAACTGAGTGTATCAGGACCAGGTCAGATGAGTGTGCATGGTTTGCCTTTGCTCAAAAATGCTAGTGTTTCGTTTTTTGAAGGGCTTCCTGTTTTGCTTGCTGCAGTGCCAAAGGCAGGGGGAGTTTTTGTGCGTTGGAGCGATGGAGAAACTCAAAACCCGCGTTTGATTATGCCAGAAAGCTTTGATGCTTTAAAAGCAGAGTTCAAATAAAGCGAATCTTTGTTTCTTTGGCTTTAAAAACCAGGCGCTTCTGAAACTTCATACAATAAATACTAATTTTTATGTAGTATTTTAGTTTGGATTGTCTAGGTTTTTAATGTCAAAATATATGCTAAAGCCATTGCAGGTGTTTGTTTTCTTGAGTTTTTTTCTTTTGTTGGGAGTAAAAACGGAGGCAAAAGAAACGAGCTTTGCTCTGGATGAGTTTTCTGCGAGTGTGGTGCAGGCAGTGGTCGAAAAAACGATGCTTCAAGATTATGATGGAGCTATAAAAGAATTGAGGGCTTTGGAGCCTTCTGTGGCGTGTGTTTTGCACGGGATGATTTTGACCAGCCGTTTCGATGATTTAGGGGATACTTTGGATATTCAAAAGGCCATTCTCCAGTTGAATCAGTGTAAAGCAAAAAAAGAGTGGAAAGCTTTGGGACAGCTACAATTGGGCTTTGCTTTGGTGCAAAATGGAAATTCTATCAAAGGAGCTTTGAGTACCAGAGAGGCGGCACAGTTTTTTAAAGACAAAGAATCTACAGATGCAAAAGCTTTTTATGCGATTTATGGGTATTATTTAGACCAAAGTTTAAGGCATATCCCTTTTGTTTCTGATAAAAGAAAGAAATATATAGATGATTTAAAGTGGGGTGCAGAAAATTCTAAATATTTTTCTTATGTGTTTACAAGTCCTTTGGTGTGGATTTATTATGACCGCGAAGAATATGAACAAGCACTGCATTTGATAGAAAAAGTATTGAAAAAATTCCCTAGAAATCGAGTTTTTTTACAAAACAAAGCCGATATGCTTTATAAATTAAAACGATTCGATGAAGCTATTCAAGTTTATTTGTTTAGTGTGCAAGAGTATTATTACGATGCTCCTTTTTCGATCCGCTATTGGTGTGCCGTGGCAAACTTGGTGAAAATTTATAGGGACAAGGGAGACTTAGAAAAAAGTGCTCACTGGCGTGAAAAACTCGACGATAAAGCATTTATAGCACTAAAAAAGTGGCTGGACCCTTCTATTTTATCTGATTTGTAAAATAATAATTTACAGTTAATTTTTTCGCATTGCATTCGTCTATGTAAATGAGTTTTAAATCATTAAAAACATAGATGCATTCAAAAGTGCATTTAGTATAGATACACAAGGATATGCAATGCAAGAAAAAGAGATAGTAGGATTGTTCATAGATGGATTCACCTTTAAGAAAGTAAATGAATATTACCGCTTCCATCATTGTCGAAAATCGTCCATCGATTTTAGAGGCTTTAAAAATTGGGTGTCTCATATGGTACAGTCCAAATTGAAACTAAAAAATATTTTTTTAGAATGTCATTACTATCACCCCTATGAATGTCCAAGTAAAAACACTCGCTTTCAACATTTGGGCACGCAAAGGCTAGAGTCTAAATTAGTAGAAGCAGGTATCCAAGTCCATTACAATCAAGTCTCTCCACATATCCATTTTGAACGCAAAAACACCACTATTATCCGCCCCAATTTAAGCTTAATAGACGACGCTCTCATGTTTTCTATCTATAAGAAAATCAACGCTGTGGTTTTAGTGAGCACTCAAGGGCAATTTTCTAACTTGCTCACACAATTAAAAAACTTAAATATCCCCACCATCAGTTTAGGGTGGGACTTTGAATACCCAAGCTCGGGCTACACCGCAAAATGGCACACTGACCTTCAAATTAAAGAAAAAAGTGTGCACTATGTCCCTATGGAAAAGGTCATGGAAAACACAATGGATAATATAGATGGAGTTATTATCAATAGGATGTTTTTAAAAAATAAAAAACTCAGTATTAATTTATAAAATGAATCCTCTGTGGTACAAATTGGTAAAAGTAAAGGAAGTAATTTCTAATCGCCGTGCGTTTTTAATCTTTCACTTTTAATAAGCTGCTTTAATGGTATCATTTTTTAAGTATACCCACAATGAAGGCGTTTTTTATAGATGAATGAACAAAGTTTTGTTTTAAATTCAAATCAAGCAGGTCTGTTTTGTGAATAGAAAACAATCACTTTCTAATTTGTTTTTGACTCTGCTGATTTGGCTGTTTTAATAAAAAGACTGCACTTCGAAAATCTTAGTGCAGCAGATTTTGACAAGTTCAATGCAGTGCATTTCGAAGCAACTGTGTGTTTTTAAAGTTTTAACTTCAGTTCTTTTTGTCTTTTGGATAAGAAAGTCCAAGTGAGTCTGGCTCCAACAAACATTGCATCGCCTTTAACTTCTGGATCGCCCAAGATCCAAGACTCATTTCCGCCTTCTGTGATTTTAAATTCACTGTATCTCACATAGCGGTAACCTCCATAAACTCCAAAAGAAATGGGGTCTATGTTGAGTCGAAGCTCTAGCTCTGCATGGGCCGTGGCAGCAAAGTTGCTATAATACCGGTCTTTGGTACTGACGACACCACTTTTTTCATAACCTATACCTTTTAAGGCATCTAGATTGGTTTTTGTACCCACTTTAATAAAATCATAATTAGAAGGAAAGTGGATATTGAGTAAATTAAAACCTAATCCAGCAGCGGGAATAAGGTTGATCACACTCTGTTCGTTGAGGAGTTTCCAAGCAAAAAGCCAGTCTAGTCCATAAGAATACCAGCGAGCATCGTAGAGTTTATTATTGAAATCTCCAAATTTTGCTGGTTTTTTAGAAGTTTGGGTAGGAGTGAAGTGCAAATTAAACCAGGTCATGAGTTGTTTGTATTCGGCTCCTAAATTAATATTTAGACCAATAGTATGTTTGGTGAACTTTCTATAGTTCCTGGCTTCGGAGTCTAAATCCAGATACACAAAATTACTGTCGACATCGACTATCACGCTAGAGTGTCTAAATAAAAGGCTATTCACATAGTTCACATGCTCTGAACTCATATTACGATATTCACCACCAAAAGAGATAAAACCTCGGACCAGAGTTTTGTCGTAAAAAGTCTCAGAAGCGTATAAGCTGGCTGATAAAAATAAAACACATATTGCAAAAAAAGAAGTTAGTTTTGTTTTCATATGACGCGAACTCCATAAAAGGCATTATCTCATTTAAAATACATTATCTATGAAAATAGTAAATAGAAAAAAACATAAATCATTCAATATCAAGGCTTTATATGATTTTTAGCGGTTGTTTTTTCAGAAAAACTTTGCTTTTAGCCATTATTTTTGTGCTTATGTCGTTTTTTATAGCATGCAAAGACTCTAAGTCAAGTGCTAATAGTTTTTTTAAGGGAGAAACAATTCCATTTAAATACGCAAAAAACATCAAATTGACCAAGTTTTTAGATGCTTATTATTTAGAAATTGAGGGTAAATCTTGGCTTTTGATTCAAAACTCAACAGACACCACACTTTTAAAAAAATCATTAGAAAGTCCAGAACATTGGAAGCACTTGTCTAAAATTCACATTCCAGCCAAAAGACCAGTGATTTTATCGAATAGTTATTTGGCTTATATGCGTTATTTAGGGCTAAGTAAAAGCATTGTAGGGGTCGGAGAAAAAAAGTATTTTGCAGACACTAGTTTTTACAACTATTTAGTAGAAAATCAAATCCCAGACCTGGGGAATGGACCGACCATTTTATTAGAAAAACTATTGACTTTATCTTCGGACTTGATCCTCACATTTTCTACAGGTAATGCCAAATACGACGACTATACACGCATGAAAAGCCTTGGACTCCCTGTGTTATGGATGGCAGAGTGGAACGAGGTTTCTCCGTTGGCAAAAGCAGAATGGGTGCGACTTTTTGGAGTGCTTTTTGGAAAAGAAAAAACAGCAGATTCTTTGTTTTTAGAAATAGAAAAAAACTATCAAGAGAAAATGGCGTTAGTCCCCCTTTCGAACACAAAACCAAAAGTGCTCATAGGAGCCCCCATAGCTGGAGTATGGATGGCTCCATCTGGAGAAAGTTACACAGCATCGCTAGTTCGAGACGCTGGCGGAGATTATATATGGAAAAACACAAAAAAACAAAACTGGCTGCAAATTCCTTTAGAAGAGGCTTTTGTAGAAGCAATAGACGCCACCGTTTGGTTGCATCCTTCTAACTTTAGCAGTCCAGAAGAAGTTTTAGCCAGTGAGAGCCGAGTGGAAATCCTCCAATCTTGGCAAAGCAAGCAGGTGTATCAATTTGATAAAGAAAAAAGCCCATTAGGGGCCTTGGATTTTTACGAGGAAGCGGTGATTAGGCCAGATTTAGTGCTAGAAGACCTATTGAAAGTGCTTTATCCGGAACTTTTTCAAAAAAATGACACTAAATGGTATAGAAATATTTATATCTTTTAGTATATGAAAGTCAATTCTGGCATTGGAGATTGGATTTCTGCTTCTTACGAGCAGGGTGTTCCATTTTTACAGCAAATCCCTAGAGAAAGTGCTGATTTTATTTTATTGAATTCCAGCATCAAAGAATATGATGTTGGCGATATTATCATTACAGGCGGCGACACCAACAACGAAAGTTTTTGTGTATTACAAAGTGGTCGAGCACAAATCTGTGGAGAAATGCACCCCGATGGCCACTACAATGTTTTGGCTTATTTAGAAGCTGGGGCTTGTTTTGGAGAGATGTCTATTATTTGCAATGAACCCACCAGTAACACGGTCATTGCAGCCGAAGATAGCTCCACCGTCCTCCATTTGCCACGCAAAGTTTTTGTAGATTTTTTAGAAGAAAATCCAAACATCATGGTTTACTTGTACAAGGTTTTGGCCGATCGATTGAGGATTAAAAACCAAGCCTTTGATGAGTTTGAAAGTTTAGGGCTTTTGGCATCGGCAAAGGTGCTGCCTTTTATAGATTTTGCTCAAACTCTCGAAAAAAGTAGAATCACGGGGACGGTGATTTTTGAAAATAGTGGAAAATCGGGCTTTATAGCCTTTCAAGAAGGGCGTATTTGTTGTGCTCAGATAGGCAAACTAGGAGGGCAAGACGCTTTAGAAACGCTGCTTTCTTGGGACGATTCTACGCTTTTTAAGCTAGACACGCACTTGATGCCCAATGTGGTCAATATCAATCAACAAGCCGATACCACCAGTTTAATTTTAGATGCTCTTCGAAGCATAGACGAAAAGCAAGCTTTACAAAACCATTCACAGAGGAATTCATGAATTACGCAGATGCAGGTGTATCTTTAGCGCGCGCAGACGAGGCCATGGTTGGCGTCAAAAAATCTGTTCGTTCCACATTCAACGAAGGCGTCTTAGGAGATGTCGGAAATTTTGGAGGTTTATTCACACTAAACCACTTAAATCTAAAAGATCCTGTACTTGTAAGCTCTGTGGACGGCGTTGGAACCAAACTAAAAGTACACATTGAACTAGACTCTCATGATTTACCTGGTCAAGATATCGTGAATCACTGCTGCGACGATATTTTAGTTCAAGGGGCTCGTCCATTATTCTTTTTGGACTATGTAGCCACTGGTCGCTTAGAACCTGGGGTCATGGACAGCTTGGTGTCTGGCATGAGCAAAGCTTGTATTGAAAACGACTGCGTATTGATTGGTGGTGAAACAGCCGAAATGCCAGGCTTTTATGGCCCCGGAGATTATGACATTTCTGGAACCATCGTCGGTGTGGTGGAACGAGACAAAATCATAGATGGCAAAAATATTAAACCTGGAACCATTGTGCTAGGCATGCCCTCTTCTGGTTTACACACCAACGGCTACTCTTTGGCCAGAAAAGCCTTATTCGAAGTGGGCGGTTACACCATTGACTCTAAGGTAGATGGTTTAGAAAAATCTGTAGGCGAGACACTGGCCGTGCCGCACCGTAGCTATTACAAAAGTTTAATCGAACTCACCGAAGCCAAAAAAATCCAAGGCTTAGTCCATATCACAGGCTCTGGATTCCAAGGGAATATCCCACGAATTTTACCTCCGGGAGTCGATGTGGTCATAGACAGGACCGCTTGGGAAGTCCCAATGATCTTCAAGCTCATCCAGCAGGCTGGCACAGTAGAAAAAGACGAAATGTTCAATACTTTTAATATGGGTATTGGCATGCTCTTGTTTATAGACCCACAAAATCGTGCCGAAGTCGAAGCCCATCTCAAAGCCAAAAACGAAGTTTTTTACGAATTAGGCTCGGTCATTCCAGGTGACAACAAAGTGATTTTTAAAGATTAAACACATCTAATTTTTGACAGGGTTTGTAGAGACTGCAAGCCCTTTTTTTATTTATATCGGTAAACAGCGGCACAGAACAACTAGCCATCAAAATAATCAAGACCATATTTTGTGTGAAGTTTCAGAAGCGCCTGGCAAAGGGAAAAAACGGAGGCGCTGTTTAATCGCCTCATATTTTGATTGGATTGAGTTTTTTCTTTTAAGAAGGGTATAGAAACTTTGGCTTAAAAAACAGGATTGAAGATTTATTTTCTGATGGAGAGGGGTTTTTGATTGAATTGGATGGACAAGTCCTCCAGAAAAAGAAATCCACAGTTATTTTGCAGTTTCATCCGTGTTTCACAGTTATTAAAGTTAAAAAGGCTGGATTTTATTGTTTTTAGCGGTTTCTTTTGAGTTTTTAAGGGGAAAGGAAAAAACGGAGGTGCTGCTTAATCGCCTCATATTTTGATTGGATTGAGTTTTTTGTTTTTTGAGAAATGGTTAATCCCTTCATTATTTGATGTGATTAGGTTTTTTTTGAAGGCTTTTAAAAAAAAGACTTGAGATTTCTAAAAATAACTTTTATCTTAGTGTTTGTATCTGGCTAAGGAGCCAACTCATAAGGAGAAATAATATGTACTACGATACAATAAAAGTTTTAGACTGTACTATCCGAGATGGTGGTTTAATCAATAAACATGATTTTAGCTTAGAATTTGTGCGTCGCTTGTATGAGTTGTTGAGCCAGGCAGGTATAGATTACATGGAAGTGGGCTATAAAAACTCTACTGAAATTTTTGACCCCAAAGAATACGGTGCATGGAAGTTTTGCTCCGACGACCTTTTGTGGAAACTCAAAGATGGCATCGAAAGTGATATGAAACTCTCGGTGATGGTCGATGTAGGCCGCGTGGATTTAGACTCGATCAAGCCTGCTTCTGAAAGCCCGTATGAAATGGTGCGAGTGGCTAGCTATGTAAAAAACATTGATAAGGGCATTGAGCTAGTGAATACTTTTTCTGAATTAGGTTATGAGACTTGTATTAATATCATGGCGGTAAGCCGTGACCGTGGGCACGAATTAGACGAAGCCTTGGATCAAGTTGAAAAAGAATGTAAAGCAGAAGTGGTGTACTTGGTCGATACCTTTGGTTACTTCTATCAAGAAGATATTGACAAGTGCGTGACTCGTTATAGAGAACATATCAAAACAAAGACTCTAGGTTTTCATGGTCACAACAATCAACAATTAGCCTTTAGTAATACTATTCAAGCGATTATCAATCGTGTGGATTTCTTAGACTCGACTGTTTCTGGTATTGGTCGTGGTGCTGGTAACTGTACTACAGAGCTTTTGTTAGGCTTTTTGAAAAATCCAAAATACGATATTCGTCCTGTTTTAGATGCTATCGAAGAACTTTTTGTACCTCTAAAAAATAAATACGAGTGGGGCTATATTATCCCTCAAATGCTTAGTGGTTCTTTGAATATGCACCCAGAAAAAGCTATTCAAGTCCGTAAAACAGAAGATAAAGACGCTTATCGTAAATTTTACGAGACCTTAATGAATTCTTAAATCTTTCAAAAACACCCAAAAACAGGGTGTTTTTTTATTTTTAGCTCGATGGCGGAGTGGGTTGAAAGATGCAAGTTATCTTTAGGTTAAAAGCCAGGCGTGTGTGAGACTTCATCATAAAAAGAGTTTTTGTTATCGTTTTTTATTCTATTGTGAAGCTTTTGTTGTTCATTGATTCGCAGTTTTGTAATGTTGTTTCTATGTTTTGGGAAAGTGGTTTTATAGGTGTTGGAGTTATTTTAAATTCGATGCTTCTAAGTTTATTTTTGTGAATATGGTGCTTCTGTTGAGTTTTTTTTGTAGTTTGTGTTTATGAAATACCGTGAAGAAAGAGATACAATGGGCGTGGTGAAAGTGCCAGCCGATAAATATTATGGGGCACAGACACAAAGATCTTTGGAGCATTTTCCGATTGGCCCCAGTGCGTCGATGCCAAAAGAAGTGATTCATGCTTTTGGTTATTTAAAAAAAGCAGCCGCTATCACTAATCAAAAATTAGGGGTTTTGCCAGCCAAAAAGGCTAGCCTTATCGCTCAAGTCTGTGACGAGATTATCGCGGGCGATTTAGATGAAGAGTTTCCTCTGGTGGTGTGGCAAACAGGTTCTGGTACACAGTCTAATATGAATTGTAACGAGGTGATTTCGAACCGTGCCCATGTGCTTCAAGGACATTCTCTAGGAGTGGGGACTCCTTTGATTCACCCCAATGATGATGCTAACTGCTCTCAATCTTCTAATGATACCTTCCCGACGGCAATGAGTATTGCTGCTTATAAAAAACTGGTGGAGCATACGATTCCTGCGGTGAATTTTTTGAAAGAGGCTTTTGAGCAAAAGTCAAAAAAATTTGAAAATATAGTGAAAATAGGCCGTACTCATTGGATGGATGCCACTCCTATTACACTGGGGCAAGAGTTTTCTGGCTATGTGGCTCAATTGGAACATGCGCAAAAAGCCCTTCAATTTAGTTTGCAACATTTGTCTGAGCTTGCTTTAGGGGGTACTGCTGTGGGGACAGGCCTGAATGCTCCTGCGGGATATGCTACTGCCGTTGCTGCAGAGATTTCAAGTTTAACGGGTTATCCATTTGTGAGTGCTCCCAATAAGTTTGAATCTTTGGCCGCCCACGATGCTTTTGTGACTGCACACGGCTCTTTAAAGCAATTGGCTGTGTCTCTAAATAAAATTGCGAACGATATTCGATTTTTGGCTTCGGGCCCTCGCTCTGGAATAGGAGAGATTTCTATCCCAGAAAATGAACCCGGCTCTTCGATTATGCCTGGTAAAGTGAATCCTACTCAAGTTGAAGCTTTGACTATGGTTTGTATGCGAGTGATGGGCAACGATACTACTATTAGTTTTGCCTGTGCCAATGGGCATTTTGAATTGAATGTGTATAAGCCTGTGATCATTCAAGCTTTTTTGGAGTCGGCTACATTGCTTGGCGATGTTTGCCGTGCTTTTACGAAATTCTGTGTGGTCGGCATTCAACCAAATTATTTACGCATTCAAAAACATTTAAACGAATCTCTAATGCTAGTGACAGCTTTGAATAAGCACATAGGTTATGAAAAATCCGCTATGATAGCCAAAAAAGCCCACACCGAATGCACCACTTTAAAAGAAGCAGCTCTGGCACTGGGTTTTGTGAGCGAGAGTGATTTTGACTTATGGGTGGACCCCAAATCGATGATCCACTCAAATGCATAAGGGATTATTGAAGCTTTAGTTTTTGAACAAAAGTACCATCGGGTGATTGGGTTTTCAAGATAAATAAAGCGGAGTGGCTCTTGCTATTCCAAGAAAATTCAGTTCCAAAGTGACTAGAAACTTCTTTACCGTGTAGATTGTAAATTTGCCAATGGGTGGCTGTAGGGGCCAAAAAGTGAAATCCATTTTTAATAGGGCTGATGGTGATTTTGGGGTTTGCTCTAAAAATTTTGATAGATTCACCTTCATTTTCTTTTTCGTCTTCACCAGTAAAAGGGTTAAAAAGAATCCCTTCGAGATTTTCTTTAGGGTGGTCTAAATCATCTAGGATATTTGAAAAGGTTCCACTCATTAAAGAAACTCCAAACCAGGCTAAAAACTGATCAAAATACATTTCGTTGTGGAGCGTGTCTTCTAGGTTTTCTGGGTCATGGATTAAGCCAAAAAAGTCTGCATCGGCTTTGTATTCGTAAAATTTTGCCATTTCTTGACTAAAGTCTTTTTTGTCTTCATCGGTGCCTACAGCTATAGCTGCTGTGAGCCACATCCCTATAGTTAAATGACTGTGTTCTTGTCTGTAACGCCAAGTTTCCGTGTTTTTTTCATCGTTAAACTCTTTCCATTTGTCTTCGGCAGGGACCAGTGTGCCCAGTTTGTCGCCTTCAATTTGATAAAAGTTAGAGGCTTTGGCTCCTCCCTTTTCGTTGATAAAATTTAAAGCATTATTCAAATACGCTTTGGCTCTTGGATCATTGAACCATACAGCATCAATGGCAATTCGCCATAGAGTTCTGATAGCGTCCTTAAAGAAAGCACTACCATTCAGGTAAGGATTATAACCTAAACTCCCATTGTAAAAGTTTCCATCTGGCCTCATCCAATCAGGAATCAAACCTTGCGAATAGCCAGGATTCTTCTTGATGATATTGTAAGACTGATCTACTACGCTTTGCCAATTGTTAAGGGTGTCTATTTTTGCAAAGATTTTATAAAATGCAGGAGAAAAATAACTTGGATTCACAAAGTCATATCCACCCCTACCAGCACCAGGAGCTAAAATGCCGTTGCTCATGACTTGATTAGTGAACCACATTTGTCTTAAGATTTCTTGGGCTTGTTGTAAGTAATTTTTGTTTAAAACATTGGATCTGTAGTCATCCCACATACCCTCTTGGACTAATCGATTTGCAAAAATTGTGCCAGGAATTTGATGTGTTGAACTTGTCGAAGTGAAGGTGGGACGAAAATACGGCTAATCATTATTGTAGGTGCTTATCTTTTAAGTTTTGCTACTAAGTGCTTGGTAATTTTGTATCTTAAAAGTTATGAAATTTATAGAAATACATTTAGAATCTTTTTTATTGTCTCTTGGCTTTTCTAGCTTCATCGCCCACTACTTGCGTTTGAGTATTTTATTTATACTTTTAATTTTTTTGGCGTGGATTTTATTTTTGTTGACGAAGCGATTAGTAATCCCAATGTTTTATAAGCTTTTTAAAAAAACAAGCTTCAAGTGGGATGATATCTTGGCCGAAAGAGATGCTCTACGAAATTTATCTCATTTGACTCCCGCTATTGTGATAAAAATGGGGCTGCCACTCCTTTTTAATGACTTTCCTGCATACTTGTCTGCGATTAATAAATTGACCGATGCCTATTTGATCGTGGCTGGAACTTTGGTGCTCACCGCTGTTTTGACGTCTATCGAAATTTTAGCTGCCAATAGTCGAGCTTTTAGAGAAAAGCCTGTGGCAAGTTATTTTCAGTTGCTTCGCATTGTCATTTATATTGTAAGTTTTATTTTGGTGCTTTCTGTGCTTCTAGGCAAAACGCCTGTTTATTTTTTAAGTGTATTTGGAGCTATGTCGGCAGTTTTGCTTTTGATTTTTAAAGACACTATTTTGGGATTAGTTTCTAGCTTGCAAATGTCTAGCAATGATACCGTTCGTGTTGGAGATTGGATAGAAATGCCCAAATTTAATGCTGATGGAGATGTGATAGCTATTAATTTGAATACGGTTAAAGTGCGAAATTGGGATAAAACTGTGACCACTATCCCTACTTATTATTTTACTTCGGATAGTTTCAAAAATTGGCGTGGGATGCAAGAAAGCGGTGGAAGGCGAATCAAACGCTCTATAAATATAGATGTGAAAAGTATTAAGTTTGTGGATCAAGAAGCCAAAGAACGGTATAAAAATTCTTATTACCTAAAAGAATATATGGAGGCAAGGCAAAAAATCATCGAAGATTTTAATAAAGAAAATAAATTAGATGATTCTATTGTAGTGGATGCTCGTCGAATGACTAATTTGGGAACTTTTAGACACTATGTTGAAAGCTATTTAAAAAAACACCGTGGTATCAATCAAAATATGACAGTTATGGTGCGACAACTCCCAATGGATGGGAAAGGAATTCCAATTGAAATTTATTGTTTTACGAGTACTATTGCTTGGATAGAGTACGAGGATATTCAATCTGATATATTTGATCATTTGCTTGCGGTGGCTTCTTTTTTTGAATTGGAAGTTTTCCAAGAAGTTTCTGGAAGTGATATTCGAAACTTAAAATAAGCGTTTGATTCTGATATTTTAAAAGCCAGGCGTGTGTGAGACTTCATAAAAAATATTGTAGAGCTTTTGCTTGGTAGCATTGCCAAAGTAGAATGTTTGCGATTTGTGAATAGTAAAAAACTCGTAAGAGTTGTGAAAAGATTGAATTGTCGCTTAAGAAAATTCTTACTTTTGAAGTTCCCGATGATGTTTGGATTACAAAAATTTTGGGTATGATAAAAAAAACCGCCCATTTAAGAGCGGTTTAATTTAGTTTTTTAATGGCTACTGTATTGCAATGGGTTTTGAAATAGAAACAGAGGGGCTTTGGATTCGAAGCACATAGACTCCTTTGGGAAGAGCCTCTAAAGAATAAGAGTTTGCAGGGCTGCTCGAGAAGCTTTTGACTTTGTTTCCATTGATGTGGAAGATTTCTACACTGAGATTTTCATTTTTAGGGTTTTGTATTTTTAAGTGCTTCCCTTGAAGAGCCCAATGAAATGGTGTGCTTTGTTTAGAAAGAATGGTGTTGAGGGTATATGCGTCCCACCCTGGCATATCTTCTAAGGTGATGATGCGAGGGTCACTCATATTAGAAACCCATACAGAGTTTTCGGTTCGAGAAGGATATTCTCCTCCCCAAGAGGCATACCAAGGCATCCACCAAGACCAGACTGCTCCATCTTCGTGCATGTTGTTTACATCTGGAATAGGGCCGTTTTCGCTCAAGGCTAAGATCTTTTTGGAGTTAGAGGCATTTTTGTATGAGTTATAAGCGGCGATGTGGCTAGAATAGTCCTTGGCATTGTAGTATTTATCATAAGAAAGGATGTCGTAATATTCGGCACCTGGATCCCATGTTTCTAAAACAGAAGGTTCTGGATTCCATACCCAAATTAAATTGCTTACTTTTTTGTGATGGACTATGCGGTCAAAGACTAAACGATACAATGCGATAAACTCAGAGGCAGAGTGGAAATCGCCTTTTTTTCTAGCTGTCCACCAAAACCATTCCCCACCTACTTCGTGAAGAGGTCTAAAAATAGCGGCCACTCCTTTTGCTTCTAAGCCTAAGAATAAATCTGCTATTTGGTCAATGTCTGCAATCATATTTTTATAGGTGCTTGAATTTTCATTCCATTCTGTGGTCCCGGGTTTAAAGGCATCGCTATAGTCAAATTTTGTGAATTCAGGGTTTGCACCTTCGACATAAAATTCATTGGTGAGTTTGTTAGGGTCTCTCCAGTGCCAGGTAAATGCTGGGATCCCGCCTTCTTCCCATAGTTCTTCGGCCAAGCGAAGACTAGTGTTGGTGTAGTCTTGACTCCATGAACCGTCGGCTTCGGCACCAGTGGCAAACATAAAGTCAAAGCCTACCATGGCAGGGTATTTTTGACTTTTTGTGAAAATGTCTTGAACATCTAGTTGTTCTTTTAGTGTAGGACCTCCCTCTAAGTCTCCGGTCATCACACCAGAGATGGTTTTTTTGCTGAAGTTTTCTACTAAGAATTGGTAAACTTTTCTGGCTTCTATTGTGGCGTTTGGAGTGACTAAATGAGGGTTAATAGTGAATGGAGAGGCTTCAAAACTGCTTATTTCAAAGTAGTCTACATCGATCCAACCCCAGTTTTTTACTAAAGAGATGGTGTTTTCACCTGATTTGAGGGGAGCCACACTCTCGATGATTTTAAATTCATTGCTTTTGGTTTCTGGAAAATCCAAGTCGCCAATGGTTTTGCCGTTGATTTGTAGAGTGTTGATTTTATCGCCATAAGTATTGGTGTAGGCTATTAAAATGGTGTAGTTTTTTGATTCTGGCACAGTCACTTTGACGGAGATAGAGCCTTCTTTCATTTGGACTAGTGAAGATCCAGATGCACCAGCGCGATTTGCAATGGTAGCACCCCCATCGATGCTTCCGTCTTCGGCTTCGTATCTATCGGCGGCCATTAGCATAGAAGCCAATAGAGAAAAAGCAATGATCATGTTTTTTAATTTCATAAAAACTCCTTTAATTTTCTAATACCCATAGACACTTTTTTTCCATCCTATTGAACTATCTAAATATAATATAATCTACGAGCTAAAAGTTTTTGTTTTGAATAAAATTTGAATTATGCTTGTTAGAACGCGTTAGAGGCATTATAGTGCTGCCATCGCTGTTGGATTGAAGTGGTTTTCATAAGAGTTTTTTTAAAACCAGGCGTGTGTGAGACTTCATCCAAAATAATCCGTGTTGGTGAATGATTTTTAGGATATTGAGGGCGGTGAATCGATGTTTTAACTGGATTTTGAAAAAGGGTTTATTTTATTTTTGAGTATAAGGAATGGCTTGTACAAAAAGAAGTGGGCCAATGAATAGTATAAAAATAAAAGCCTGTCTTTGAATCGACTGAAAAGTTTTGGTGAGTATGTTTTTAAGCTTTCAAAATCAAATGAAGGGTCCACTTGGTTTTGGATCAAGTTTAAGTAATTGGTGAATAAGGCTTGATGTGCTTTGTGTCTAAAAAAGTGAAGTTTTTCTGCTCGAGTGAATCTAATTTCTAAGAGTTTTTTTTTCATGAAGCCAGCCCCTTGCTCGATTAATTCTGAATAAGCAAATAAGACTGATTTTGTCGTTTTAAAAAGAGAAAGGAGCTTTAAGTTTTGCTGGAGCATTCGAGAGCTTAAGCCTATTTCCATGCTGGTTACAATTTCATAAAATTCATCTTTGTCGGGGTTTTCTGTAAAATGAGTTTCTAAAGCTTGTATGGCCGCTGGTTTTAGGTATAAAAAAAAGGATTGCAAGTGATAAGATATTTCATGGTTTTCGGTTAAAGAAATCATGTCTGCATCCGAACTTTCTGCTTTTTTGAAGTATTCTTCAAAGCGATTTTGATAATAAACAATGGAGTCGTTTATTAAGCAAAGACGATTCCAGTCTCTGTTTGGAGTGGAGGCTAAATAGCGTCTCCACATTCCAAAATCATAGCCTTTGTTGGGAGTTAAAAAAAGTTCTACCTGATTTTGCTTTAAAAAGTCAAGGGCAGAGTTTTCTATATCTCTTTGGTTGGTGATATAAACAACAGAAAGACCCAAATCACTTAAACACTTTAATGTAAATCGAATGTATGGGGGAATGTCGCTTCCATTCACATAAGATGCATAAAGGATTTTTAAGTCCAATTAAGATCTCCTTTTTCTAGAGAAAGTTTTTTTCTGAGGTTTTTTAGACTGTTTTTTTTCTGTGGCAAGTACTTCTTCTACTGATTGTAATAAACCAAGCTCTTCTGCGACTTTTGCTCGGTCTTTTTTGAAGCTTTTCTCTTTGGGTTCTTCTGTGATTTTACCTAATAAAGCAAAATCCGCTTCTCCGCGTACGGGGTTGATCCTTAGTAGTTGTACAGTGACTTTGTCCCCGCGTTTTAAGGTTTTTCCGGTCCTTTTGCTGTACACTAGATTTTTATCGGGGTTATAGATGTAGTAGTCTTTCCCTATTATATCTCTAAAACGAACCAGACCTTCTGCCATAGGTGAGCTTATAGAAACATATATGCCCCATTCTTCTACTCCATTGATGCTCCCTTCAAATGTATCACCAATTTTATCTTTTAAGAGCCAAGTGGAGCAGACTTTCATAGACATCCTTTCGGTCTTCATGATTTTTATTTCATTAGTAGAGATCCAGTCGCAAACTTCAATGAGATTATTGGCCCTTTCTTTTTGTTCGGTTTTGGGTGTTCGAGAGAGTTCACGGTGGCACCATAAGTCGGCGTATCGGCGAATTGGAGAAGTAAAATGAGAGTAGTCTTGCCAATTCAAAGCAAAGTGTCCAAAACTATTGCTGTCGTAATGTGCTTTTTGCATGCTTCGGAGGATTCGAACCATTAAAATATCGTTGCCAGAGGCTCGTTTGACTAAATGTTGATACAATTGAAATACAGTCGGGTTTAAGTTGGAATCGCCTCGCCGTGGTTTACCTAAATCGCGAATCTCTATGGGTGCATCTTTGAATAAATCTGGGTGCAAATAATAGAGTTCCATAATATCTTTAGTGTCAGGAGCTTCGTGTATTCTATAGATACCTTGTAGTTTTCGTTTTACTAGTTCTTGTGCACAGCAATTGTTGGCTATCAACATGCATTCTTCTATCCAAGAGTTGGACTCGTCGTTTTGCCTGGGCACAATATCTATGGGTTCATTGTTTTCATCGAATAAACACTGGAGTTCGGTGCTTTCTAACTCTAAAATCCCTGTTTTATTTCGAGATTCTCTTAATTTTTTTGCCACCAGAGCCAAATCGGTGATCAATGGATTCCCTTCTGTGTGCCATTCGACCGCTTGCTCATAACTAATAGAGTGTTTTACATGCACAATGCTTTTATAAAATTCATAAGATTGGAGCCTTCCATTTTTATTCAATTGAATCATGCAGGTGAATGCCAAACGGTCCACTCCTTCTCGAAGAGAGCAAAGGTCTTTAGAGAGTTTTTCTGGCAACATAGGCACGGCTTGCCAAGGCAAATATTGGGTGTAGCTTCTGGTTAGAGCTTCTTCGTCTAAGACACTGCCTTCGGGCACATAATGACTCACATCGGCTATGTGCACTCCCAGTTCAAAAGCCCCTCCCGGTAATCTTTTCACAGAAATTGCATCGTCGTGGTCTCTGGCACCTACAGGGTCAATGCATATGACTTCTAAATCACGGTGATCCACACGCGACTTGAAATCTTTTGAAGAAGGTTCTTTGAGTTTGCTTATAAAATCTTCAATAGCCTCTCCAAACCCTGTGGGCAAGGAGGCACTCCTCATAAATTCATCTGTGACTTCTTTCCAAGTCATCTCTGGAGACATGGAGTGTTCAGAAACTTTTGCCAAAAAGGAATGCTTGAGTTTAGGGTGTGGATAAAGTGTAAAAGAAATGGTTTGACCCTCTTTTCCAGGGTCTTTTTTGCGTCTGGCGACCACATATTCTTTTTTTGTAGAATTTTCAATCACTATCCAGTCATTTTTTGTCTTTTTTAAAACGCCTCTTTTAATGGTGTGCCTGTGTGGGTTTGGGTCTCTTTGATCTCGGCGGCCTCGTTTTTCTAGGTGTTTTTCTGCAGGAGCAGTACCGTCTCCTAGTACATATTCTTTAGAGCTAGTCCTTTTTAATAAACCGGCTTCCACCATTTGAGCTAGCAAGTGTTTAAAAGAAAGCTTTTGCTTTTTGGTGATCCCTAGGACTTTTCTAAGGCGGCTTCCTACCATGGCTTCGTCTCGAATCACAGCGAGAATTTGATCTTGGATAGAATCGTGATACATATTATATGTCCTTTTTTGGGGTGTTTTTGTAGGGGAGAGCTTGTTCTATAATTTGATGGGCGAAATCTCGAATGTACTCCATCGATCGATCGGCGTAATCTTTTGGAAAAATAGGAGGGTGTATAATGATTTGAATGGGGCCTGGTTTTAAGCCCAGGGTGTTTTTAGATAAAACCTTTCCTGTATCAATCAAAGAAATAGGAACAATAGTGAGCTTGTGTTCTTTGGCAATCCTAAAAATTCCATTCTTAAAAGGATGCATCGTCCCATCGCTAGTGCGTTTACCCTCTGGAAAAACACAATAATTATAGCCTTGATCAGTTCTTTTTTTGATCAATTTACCCATCCCAGCATTTTTTTTAGGGTCTTTTCTATAAATGGGGATAGAGCCCGTATTATTCATAATCCATCCAAAAACGGGGATTTTCCATAAGTCGGACTTTGCCAAAAAAGCTGTATGAGTCACACCCGCAAACACCGCATTGATATCTAAAAAACTTTGGTGATTAGCGACCATCACAAAACCGCTTTTTGAAGGAAGATTTTCTAAACCTTGCACAGTCATTTGGATTCGAAAAAGCTTAAAAACGGGTCTAAAAAATAGAGAGGCTATGTGGGTGTAGGCATGCCAATCTCGGCGAGGAAGGCACACCACCAGTCCATAAGCAATGCCAAAAGTGCCTGCAGCCAAACTCACCAATGAATAGTATAGAAAAGCTAGAAATCGGTGTCTTAATTTGTATTGGACCAAGAAGTCCTCTTGAATCATGCTAGGCTCCATTGTAAGGTTTGACCAGCTGCCAGTGGGACAACTCCGTGGATTTGAAGAGGAACTTGCCATTCTTTACGGATCAAACGGATGCTTTGAGTGCTTCTAGCGATACCATAAAAATCTGCTCCAAAACCAGCCACAAAGTTGGCAAGTCTGTTTAATTTATCTTCTTTTTCAAACTCTTGCATCAAAATAGGTAAAATCACTGGAGCCGAATAAATCCCCGCTGCTCCACAAAAAGATTCTTTTTTTTCTTTAAGGTGTGGGGCACTATCAGAGCCAAAGAAAAACTTTTTATTCCCGCTAAAAGCAGCTTGTCTAATCGCTTCTCGATCTTCTGGTGTTTTCACAATAGGCTTACAAAAATGATGGGGCATCAAATTTTCACCAATAAGATCATCTAGGGTCATCGTAAGGTGGTGCACTGTGATTGTGGCTGCAACGGTATCTGGCATATCCAAAACAGCTTGCACCGCTTTTGCCGAAGAAAGGTGTTCAAAAACAATGCGAAGCTTTGGGAATTTCTCTGTTAAAAGTTGCACTTTGGGGATAAAAGCCGCCTCTCTATCTAGGCAAAACGCACTAGGTTCTTCTCCATGAACAGAAAGCACAATATCTAAGTCTTCCATCATAGAAAGCACAGGAAAAATATGTTCTAAATCAGAGATGCCGTCTTCGCTATTAGTAGTAGCACCAGCAGGATAATATTTTCCAATCAGCACCCCTATTTTCTTAAAATCTTCTAAATCTTGGAGTTTAAGTTGAGGGTGAATTTTAAAACTAAGTAAAGTTTCTAAGCGTGGTGCTGCCTCTTGTATGGCTTTTTTGTAATTCAAAATGCTTTGTACACTAGTCAAAGGGGGCAGTGTATTTGGCATCACCAAAACGCGTCCAAATTGCTTAGCAATATCTTGGGCATAAAAAGCAAGAGCTTGATCTTGCCTCAAGTGGATGTGAAAATCATCGGGAAGTGGTAAAACAAATTCATTCATAAGTTTAAAATAAATAAATACGACTTATAAAGTACACTTAATCGTCGATTTCTATTAATTTCTTAGAACTAGTGCCTCCTAGCAACACTCGAACCGCGTATTTAGGCTTATTAAAAAATTTAGCAAGCAAGTCACACACCGCTTTATTCGCCTCTCCATCCACTGGGGGGCTTTTCACCTCCACTTTATAAGAACCATCTTCTAGGGGGCCAATCACTTGCTCTCGTCTAGAACGAGCGCGCACCTTCACTTCGATTTTCATACTCAAGAGTTTGTAGAGTCTTGTTCCATCGCCTTCAAAAGCTCTTCTTGGCTATGGAGCAGAGCCCTAACTCGAATAAAATAATTTGTTTTAAGCTGTTTGAGTTGTTCAATTTCACTTCGCAAATCTTCGGCATGTTTCTTAGTGTTTTCCACCTCTCGAACTGCTCGTGCCTTAGCCTCTGCAATAATGAGCTCTGCCTCTTTATCGGCGTTGTGTCGAACCTCGTCCAAAGTCCGTTGCATAGTAACAGCAGTATCTTGCAGTGTTTTTTCAACTTGCTTATAATAATTCACTCGTTCTTCTGCAATTTTAAGGCGTTCAATCAAATCGGTTCGAGTCCTAGAGGTCTCTTCAAAAGTTTTAGCCACAGTCTCCAAAAAAGCCCTAACCTCGTCGGGGTGAAAACCTCCAAATCGTTTTGTAGCAAAGCTTTGATTTCGAATATCCAAAGGAGTGAGTTCCATTTTTACCTACCAAGAAAACCAATTCAAGCTCCCAAAGAGCCCATGAGTGTCCAAAACAGTAAACTCTAAAATTCAACAAAGAAAAACTCGGCTGAAGCATAGCAAAACCGAAACTTCTCTCAAAAATCCAGAGAATACCCTAAAAGATATATAAAAAACAAAAGAAAAACCCACCAAAAACAAAAATAAAACCATTATTCATGAAGTCTCACACACGCCTGGCTTTTTTAGAAGAGGGAAGTTGTAAGTGTTTAGAGATAAACCGCATTTTCTGGCACGCACTTCGACAGGCTTAGTGTTGCAAATTTTGCGG
>LSQX01210898.1_pt1 | contig 58930 bp, 46 predicted proteins | sample 654561 | NCBI WGS metagenome assembly LSQX01 (sample SAMN04489861, study PRJNA283612) | anaerobic digester metagenome | isolation source: 4 biogas reactors fed with cattle manure at either 37C or 55C with and... | place: Denmark: Kongens Lyngby | collected 2014 | reverse complement strand
TGGACTTTAATGCAGGCAATCGAACACGAACGCTATGTTGAAGGTTATGGTGAAGGATGGAGACGCGAAGACCTGAAACGCTGGGAAAAAGGTGCCTCTTTTGTAAAAGGCAAACCGGGCTTTAAAGGCTGGCAGTCGCTTATTCTTCCTGTTCCGCAACAAGAAAGGGAAAGAAACCCGAATATGCCGTAATAACCATAGGTTTTATGTAAATTAAGAGTGAAGCCGTTTCAGAAATGAGGCGGCTTTTCTTATATTATGCATTGCGTTTATGTCTTGTCCACATTTATCCAACTTTTAAATTGTAAATTACTGCTGATGCGTTAATTTTTAAAAACTAAATAACTCATATTGTTCTTTGACATCCTGGATGACCTGACAAAAGAAGCGTTTGTTTTCCGATCTCCTATGAATGATATATTACAGAGCAATCTTGCAGGACTTGTATCCGGGTGGAATTTGTTACCGCACTAAACGTTAGAAGTCAGCAATTTTACGGCTTATAACATTTTTATTATACCCGCAGAAGAAATTTTCAATTATTTATTAATTTTACCTGTTATCCATCACATTCAGGAAGCTATTGACAAAGTCTCAGCTTTGAAGTCTGAACTTTAAAACAAAATATTGATAATCAAATACATTTTAAATATAATATATACACTTATTAAAAGTATCTGCTATCTTTATTAAAAGTAAAAATTTCTATAGGATTAATATGTTGATGTTGAAAAAGTCGCTTCCAATATATTGATTGTAAGATACAAAACCTGTTAATTACAATAACAATGAAAAATCTGACTTATTCCCTTTTCTTTTTTTGGATCCTTATCCTGGCTGGATGTACCGGCAAGGATAAAGCACCTTCAAAATTTGATTTTACGGGTAACCGGGACGCTTCCCTGATAAGGGGTTTTAACTATACTCCGTCTAATATAGCTGCTCCCCGTCATCATCTCGATTGCTGGGTAAAATACGACTTAGCAACTGTACAATTTGAGCTGGATCTTGCTAAAGGTCTCGATCTTAATCAAGTCAGAGTATTTGTCCCTTATCAGGCTTATACAGAGGATAGCGCGGCTCTGCCGGCTAAATTCAGGTACTTTGTACGTGCATGTAATGCAAGAAATATAGGATTCATGCCTGTTCTCCAGGGCGGACCCTGGGTATAGATCAACTTGAACCTTTTATAAAACCACCGGTTTCAAACAACTAATTTATATTCGAAATGAGGCACAATATTCTGGAAGTCCGGTTTTCTTTACTTCTTGTATCCCTTCTGTTCTTCTCTGTTCATATAAAAAATGAAGCTGGTTTACCTGATGCTCCATCGGTGTTAAGTATTGTAAAAGAGGGGATTACTCAATATGGAATGGATGTCTTCCCTGTCCGGATAAATGAGTTAATTAAAATTAATTTCCGTCTGATATTACCATAAAGTATAAAATAATAACAACACTAATACCTTATTAATATGAATCAAAAGTCAGTATTTCGCTTAGCTTTCATAGCTATTATCATGGTTTTTACTGCTGCCTGCTCCACTACTGATACTGCTGATAAAGGGCAAAATCCTGAAATTGGTAAAGCAGCACGCTATTGTAACCCCTTACCCATGGTAATAGGGCCAGGCGGAAATGCCTCAGGAGATGTTACCGTTATCCGTGAAAACGGAAAGTACTACATGTTTTGTACAGGCGGTGGTGCCTGGATCTCTGAAGATATGCTAAACTGGTCATTCCAGCGTGTCGAAAGAGTTCCTGTCGCACCGGATGTTGTCAAATATAACGGTAGCTTTTATATGTGCGGAAATGACGGTCCCCTGTTCAAAGCCGACAATCCTCTCGGACCATATGAAAGTCTCGGGGAATGGAAGAACACCCCCGATGTTGCCGGTGGATGGAACGGCGCCTTCGACATGGAAATCTTCATCGATGATGATAATACACCTTATTTATATTATGCAGGCAGGGGTGTCAGTGGTATCTTTGTTGTAAAACTTGATCCAGACGATCTGACAAAATTTTCCGGCCCGGTAAAACACCTCATCGGATTCAACAGTGACCATATATGGGAACGTTACGGTGAAATGAATGAGTACCCCGATGTTGCATGGGTAGAAGGTCCCTGGCTCCAGAAGCACAATGATACTTATTACCTCCAATATTCTGCTTCAGGTACTCAATGGAAAACCTATGCCGAAGGATACTATACTTCCAAATCACCTATGGGACCATTCACCTATGCACCTAATAATCCGTTGCTCCGTAAAACGGAAGGACTTGTTACTGGTCCTGCTCACGGAAGTATAGTTGAAGGACCCGACGGGCATCTTTGGCAGTTCTATACAATAGTTCTCTCCAATCCTCCCGGAGGACGCCGGATAGGGATGGATCGTATTGTAATTGACAAAAACGGGAATATGTCCTGTGAGGTTACCGATACCCCTCAATGGGCCCCCGGCGTTATCACCGGTCCGACAAACGGGGATAGCGGATCACTGCCTGTTACTATTAACAAGCTTAATGCAATGAATTCGCTTTCAAAAGCTTCTTCCCGGCAACCTGGAAGAGATGCTGCCTATGCTGTAGACAATTCAAGCGGTACTTGGTGGGAACCTATACCAACTGATACACTTCCCTCACTTACAATAGAACTATCCCCGGCTACCGAATTTGATGTAGTGCAATTGTTTACGATTGATGGTATCCGTCTTATGTTTAACGGCGGCAGGCGAGGTTTCGGAAGGCCTCCCACAACACCTGCACCTGAAGAAACATCATCAGGGAAACCTTTAACCGAGGCATATCAGTATAAACTAGAAGTGTCAATGGATGGCAAGACCTTTACGACTGCTCTTGATCAGACAGGTAATAATATCCAGAGAAATACGATCTTCGAGGAAATTCCTCCTGTTCAATGCCGTTTTGTAAGACTTACAATGACAAACTGGCCAAGGACTACTCCCCTGGGTATCATAGAATGTACCGTATTTGGCAAAGCTTCAGGCTCTTTGCCTGCTAAAGAACCAATTCCGGGAACAAACTGACTTTTTAGCAATATATACTGAACATGAATATGTTAAGAACCAATATAATTTATTTGTTTTCAGTAGTAACAATTTGTTGCTCATACAACTTTGTATCAGCTCAACCTCCGGATGATCAAATAGTTATATCACCGCAGATCCATCCTGATAAAACTGTCACCTTTCGTTATATGGCCCCATCTGCCAGAAACGTTATGTTGAGTGGCCAGTTTGAGAAACAAGCTTCAGCAATGAAGAAAGACTCATCAGGTACCTGGAGTGTGACAATTGGACCTGTAAAGCCCGATATTTATCCATATTACTTTATAGCAGACGGCATACAGGTCATGGATCCTGCGAACGTGGATTATTTTCCCAATGAGCGCTTCAAAGCAAGTCTCGTAGATATCCCCGGAGATTCAGCCCTGATCCATTCAAAGAAAAATGTTCCTCACGGAACTGTAACATATGAATACTATCCCTCATTCGGTTTTATTACCGGTTCACTGGTAGTATATACTCCACCGGATTACGAGAAAAACACTACAGCCCTTTACCCGGTTTTATATCTTTTGCCGGGAACATCTGACACCGAAGAAACATGGTTCAAAGTTGGAAAAGTGAACCTTATTCTTGATAACCTTATTGCAGAAAACAAGGCAAGATCAATGATCATTGTTATGCCTAATGGTAATGTAGAAGCCACTATTGCAGAACAGACAGGAAGACCTAAACCGGCTGATCCGGCTGACAGGGGTAGCACCGAAGCCATTCAGCGCTCTATAAGTTTTCAAAATGACCTAATAAATAACATTATTCCATATATTGAAAAAAATTACCGGGTTGTCAGTAATCGCTATGGCCGGGCTATAGGTGGGTTTTCCCGGGGAGGAGGCCAGGCCCTCCGGACAGGCTTCGGCAATATGGATATGTTCAGCTGGATCTGCTGCTACAGTGCTTATCTTACTGATAAAGAAATGGAAAGCACTTACAGTAAAGTATGGGAGGATCCCGGCCGGACAAATGAACAACTGAATTTACTTTGGGTCAGTGTTGGTAATCAGGATTTCCTTTACAGTCAGACCCGGGAATTTATGGATTTTCTTACAGAGAAAAATATAAACTACAAAAGCCTTATTACACCGGGAGGTCATACATGGATGAACTCCAGAACTTTTCTTGCAGAAACAGTACAACTTCTTTTTCAATAAATGGAAAAAATGAAAAAGACATTTGCAATATTAACAACCCTTATCCTGGTTTTTATACCTTCACAGGCACAAAAAGCAACATCACTCATATCTCCTGAAGTCCATACCGATAACAAAATAAGTTTCAGATATTATGCTCCAGATGCTTCCAAAGTTCTTCTTAGAACGGAAATGCTCACAGAACCCGCAGAAATGTTAAAAGATCAGTCAGGTGTATGGAGTGTTACGATTGATCCGGTTAAACCTGATATTTATCCATATTGTTTTGTCGTGGACGGGATACAGGTCTCTGACCCTAACAATACCCTAATATTCCCTAATGAGCGTTTTAAATATAGTTTAGCCGACATAAAAGGAAATAACACACTCGTCCATTCACTGCATAATGTCCCTCACGGTAAAGTAAGTTATCGCTATTATACTTCATCAACCCTGGATGAAACACGCACTCTGCTTGTTTATACTCCTCCGGGATTTGACATCAATGCCAAAAAGAAATATCCGGTCCTTTACCTTATCCACGGCGCCTCAGAAACTGAAGAAACATGGACGAAAGTGGGACGAGCCAACCTGATAGCAGATAATCTTCTGGTATTGAACAAAATTGTGCCAATGATTATTGTGATGCCTTATGCCAATGTCAGTCCTGCTCCCCCTCAATATTTCACCCGGGATATGATGAATGATATCATACCCTTTATAGAAGATAACTATCCTGTCTTGAAAGATAGTAAGAACAGAGCGATTTCCGGTTTCTCAGAGGGTGGAGGCCAGGCAATTAACATTGGACTGACTAACCCGGATAAATTTGGATACTTATGTCCCTTTGCCCCCTATACCGATACTGAAGAATTCAGAAAAAACTTCAGTGACTGGTATCCCGATAAAGAAATATTTAATGAACACCTGATCTTATTCTCAGTATACATTGCAACCAGAGATCATTTATATGAGAGTGTGATAGGAACTATTGCAATGTTCAAGGAAAAAGGCCTTAGGGTGGAAACCCATATTGCAAGGGGAGCTCATAACTGGATAAATTGCAGACTCTATCTTATCAATACCATGCAACAAATTTTCAAATGATACTTTAATTATTAAAATCCCTGAATATTACTAACTCAAATATTATAATACTAATATGATGAAATTAAAAATTTTCCCGTTTTGCTTTCTGACAATTTTAATGTTTTCCTGTGTCAATCAAAAGTCTGAGGATTTATTGTATTCAAATACTTTTTCTTTGAAAGACGTTGTTCTGCTTGATGGTCCGTTCAAACATGCCCGTGATCTGAATATTCAAACCCTTTTGAAATATGATACAGACCGGCTCCTGGCCACTTATCTTAAAGAAGCAGGACTACCGGAAAAAGCATCTCTCTATCCTAACTGGGAAGGACTGGATGGTCATGTAACTGGGCATTATCTGTCTGCTTTAGCTATGAACTATGCATCTACAGGTAATCAGGAATGTAAAGAGCTAATGGAATACATGATCTTGGAGCTCAAAGCCTGTCAGGATGCAAATGGGATCAACCATCCTGAATGGGGAGAGGGTTACGCAGGTGGCGTACCAGACAGTGAAACAATCTGGAGCAATTTACGCAAAGGTAATTTCGATGCTTACCGTTCAGCATGGGTCCCGTGGTATAACGTACATAAGATGTACGCCGGACTTAGAGATGCATGGTACTATGCAGAAAATGAAGATGCAAAAGATATTTTCCTAAAATTCTGTGACTGGGGAATAAATATTACTTCAGATCTAACAGAAGAACAAATGCAATCCATGCTTGATACTGAACATGGTGGCATGAATGAAATATTTGCAGATGCTTATCGTATCAGCGGTGATGAAAAATACCTCACGGCTGCCAGACGTTTTTCTCACAGGATGCTACTGGACACCATGTCATCGGGAACAGATAATCTTGATAATAAACATGCCAATACACAGGTTCCAAAAGCAACAGGTTTTCAGAGAATAGCCGAATTGTCCGGCGACAGTAAATATGCTGATGCAGGCAGATTTTTCTGGGAGACAGTAACAAAAAACAGGTCACTGGCTTTCGGAGGAAACAGCAGAAGAGAACACTTTCCGCCCGAATCGGAATATATTGATTTTATTAATGAAGTACAGGGCCCCGAATCATGTAATTCCCACAACATGCTCAGGCTGACCGAACATTTATTCCGGACTGATCCTTCAGCAAAATATTCCGATTATTATGAGAGAACAATGTTAAATCATATTTTGTCAACTCAGCATCCTGAACACGGCGGATATGTATATTTCACACCGGCCCGCCCGCGTCATTACAGGGTTTATTCTGCTCCAAATGAAGCAATGTGGTGTTGTGTAGGCAGCGGAATGGAAAACCACGGGAAATACAATCAGTTCATATATACCCATGTGAGGGACTCTCTTTTCCTGAACCTCTTTGTAGCATCAGAACTTAACTGGGCAAAAAAAGACATTTTGCTACGTCAGGAAACAAATTTCCCGTACGAAGAATTTACAAGACTGATTATTACAAAGGGGTCTTCGCAATTTGTTCTCATGATAAGGTATCCTTCATGGGTAAAAGATGGCGATTTGAAAATAACTGTCAACGGAAATCCTGTTTCATTTAATGAACACCCATCCTCTTACATATCTATAGACAGAAAATGGAAGGAAGGTGATGAAGTACTGGTTACTTTCCCCATGCATACTTCAGTTGAACAGCTGCCGAATATCCCGGATTATTTAGCCTTTTTCCACGGACCCGTTCTGCTTGGAGCCAAAACAGGAACTGAAGATCTGAAAGGATTGATTGCCGATGACAGCCGCTGGGGACATATTGCTTCAGGGGAAAGACTCCCTGTTGATGAAGCTCCGGCTATCATAAATACAAACAAAAATGATATTACTGAAATGATTATACCTGTTCAGGATAAACCCCTTATCTTTACATTACCCTCTTCTGTACTTAATTCCGGAGACGACATGATTTTGGAACCTTTCTACCGGATACATGATTCACGGTATATAATATACTGGAAAATTTTAACAAACGGGAAATAAAAAACAGGATCCATCACTTTTTAATAAAGTTGTAAAACAAAATCAGGATAAATAGTAAATTCACAATTTATAATGACAATAGTCAAAACATATAACCACAAACTTCAAAAATTCCTGTAATATGAACCTGATTTATACGGAATGTAATATTGAGGATAGTCTGTTATTTACTGAATTTGTATTCAGTCTTGAATAGAGGTATCTTTATAAACTGATATATATAATTATAAATAAATCTATTAATAATAAACAACCTTTAAGCCGGAAGCACTCACCTGTGATCTCTTAAAGAAAAAAATGAAAAACCTTTATGAAAAAGAAAAACCGATTTTTGATTGCCCTTGCATTATCATTTGCATTACCTGTCACCATTATGATGGTGACTCTTTTCTCCGTAACAGGATGTAAAACAATTCAGTCGGACCCTCCTCAGGGGCCTTGCGATATCTATACTGCTGCGGGTTACCCTTGTGTGACTGCACACAGTACTACACGGGCCTTGTATGCATCTTATAACGGTCCCCTATATCAGATTATGCGTCAGTCTGACGGCCAGACCCTCGATATTGGAGTAGTACGGCCCGCTAATGGCGACCCTGGCGGTTATGCCGATGCAGCAGCCCATGATGCCTTCTGCTCTGATGATTTGTGCTGGATAACAAAAATTTATGATCAGTCAGGCAATGGGAACCATCTTGTCCAGGCACCTCCCGGAACATTCAGAGGACCGGCAAAAGGTGGATTTAATACTCTGCCGGTTGCTGATATTGCTCCAATAACTATAATGGGACATAAGGTATATGGTGTTTATATTATACCCGGCATGGGGCTGCGTAACAATAATGCCTCCGGTCTTGCAATTAATGATGAACCCCAGGGTATCTATATGGTTTGCGATGGCAAACATTATGATAGCGGTTGTTGTTTCAATTATGGCAATACGTCGACTAACAGCCGTGCTGTAGGCCGTGGCACGATGGAAACAGTATATTTTGGTACAGCTACAGCATGGGGCAGTGGAAGCGGCACAGGTCCCTGGATAATGTCTGATATGGAGGCCGGGTTGTTTTCGGGCTATGATGCAAAACAGAATGCTGCTAATCCCACCATCGATTCCTGGCGTTTTGTTACCGGCATGGTGAACGGTGGAGGCGGCAATAAATGGGAAATATGGGGTGGTAATGCGCAAGAAGGCGATCTGACATCTTTCTACCAGGGCATCCGTCCACACTCTCAGGAAAACGACTGGTACTACCCAATGCACAGGAAAGGTGCTGTTCAACTGGGTAATGGCGGCGACAATGGCAACGGCTCTGCAGGGACTTTCTATGAAGGTGTTATGACAACCGGATATCCGGATGAAGCAACCCTCCGGGCAGTACAGGCAAACATACATTCTGCAGGATATGATGTGCAATTACTGGATGTCTCACGGATAACTACTTTCACTCCGGGATCTGCACAGGATGTCACAGTAACATTCACAAATACAACAGGTCAAACCGCAAAAGATGTAACACTCGGTATTTCATTACCCACAGGGTGGGATGCCTTTTTTTCGGGCTCTCCAGGCACTTCCACAACAATAAAAAATTCTGTGAAACCCGGGGAAAATGTAAATGCTACTTTCACAGTTATCTCTCCATCAATAACCGGAGCAGGCTTCATATACGGTACTGCCACATGGAAAAATAAGAAAACCGGTTCAGTCCAATCTGAAAAAATATCCAGTAGAGTACGTAATGTTTCTCCTGTAAAAATTAACGAAGTTCGTTTAACTACAGGAAGAAATCCAACTAATCAATTCATAGAATTATATAATGCCGGTGACAGTGAAGTTGATCTCTCGGAATGGAAACTAATAAATACACGTATTGAATGGGCTCCTGTCCTTCTGGGTACTATACCTGCAGAAACAAAGCTTCAACCTGACAGCTATTATCTTCTTGGCCTCTCTTCTTCAGGACTGGCTGCTCCTGCAAACAGTGGCGACAGAGTTATCAATGTTATAAGTACTACAGGATTTAATACCGGTCAGCAAATAGACATCGGTGGCGAAAAATGTACCATAACAAATATTGGAACACCTGCTTCTCCAATGGCTGCGGTGTTTGTCCCCGTACCTACGGGCCCATGGATCACAATACCTGCCGGTTCGACTAACCTGCCGGTCACTGATGCCTCTGGTTTTAAAGTCGGACAAAAGATTGGTATTGATATGGGTGGTAATTATGAAGTGGCAACAGTCACTTCAGTAGGTAAAGCAGGTACGCTGACTAATCTGGCTGTTGAAGCAAAAGCCGGTGATACTGTTATCAAAGTACAGGCCTATTCGGATATTACTGTGGGTGATACTCTGACCATTGGAACAGGATCCCGCATGGAACTCGCAATAGTTAAACGTATCATCAACGTAGTTGAGGCTCCTGTCCGTGGATCCTTTGGTCAGGGAGCCAAGCCCGGACATGGAGAAATAGAACTGACAACACCTCTCATCTTCGACCACATGCTTGATGTCGATGTTACCACTCCCGGCACTGGTATCAGTTTCACGCCTGCTACACGGTTCACACACAAAAGCGGAGATGCCGTACAGGCTCTCGGCAGTGGTATAAGGCTTGGAAAAGCATTAGCCGGGAACCATGATGCAGGAACTTATGTTTTAAATACATTTATTACATCCGCCGGTTATCAGGGACCGGTTAAGCCCGATCAGTGGTATGGTACTCCATTATCATCTACCGGCGGATCAGTTGCACTTTATGATAATAGTGGCGCTCTGGCCGATGCTCTGGTCTACGGATCAGAACAAACTAACTCAGGAGCAAATGGAACTGTCACCAGCCCGGAAATTGCATTCCTCGAAGGAGATCAAAAACAAGGAGGATGTATAGTAGTTGTGCCTGGTCCTGAAAGAAGCTACGGCCCAATAGTATCAACAGGCAATTATACCAATACAAGTGCAGGTCGCTTCCCGGATGGCGCTGATAATGATGATAACTGCAGGGATTTTATGTTTCAAAACACTACCAGCCTTGCAGCCGCATCAGCTGCGGGTATAAATAACATAAAAGTCACCAGTGTAACAAACTTCAACGCCGGACAGACAATAATAATCGGAACAGATACAAACAGCGAGACTGTAATTATAGAAGAAGTAGGGACTCCCGGTGCTACTGCATTGAATGCTGCTACCAACTCCGGATCAGTTACCCTGCCAGTCGTAAGTTCAGCGAACTTCTCTGCCGGTCAGACAATCACCATTGACAAAGGTTCTGAATCCGAGACAGCCGTTATTGCTTCCATCTTCGCAGCAAGGCGCCGTTTTGGTGTCCCAGGCACTCCTCCTGCTGATTCTATTACCCTCAGCCTGCCCCTTAAAAATAATTATCCTGCAGGTGCAATGGTAGCCGGTAGTGGTATCACTCTTACCAGTTCTCTGACTAAGACACATGTTAATGGAGAACAGGTAGCAGGAAATATTCCTACTCCGGGTAAACCAAATAAATATATCAGATAAGCTTAATCAGTTTATAAGTTATATCATATAGAAAAATATGAAAACAAACTTATTATTCATTTTAATTTTTTTATCTCATATTCATCTGACCGGACAGGAAACAAATCAGGTACTCACCCGTTCTGGCAATGAACTTGTTGCTGAGATTACACCTGAATCAACTGCTTTATCAAAGATAGCTCAACAGGCAGCCCCGGTAAGAATCGAAACCGGCCTGATACAGGGAGTCCTTCAGGATGGTTTGACCGTCTATAAAGGTATCCCCTTTGCTGCTCCTCCTGTAGGAAGTCTTCGGTGGCGTGCTCCCCTGCCACCAGCTAAATGGGAAGGGATACGTCAGGCTGTCAGCTTTGCTCCGGGGCCGGTACAAGGAGGTAATCCTCCTTCCGGAAAGAGTGAAGACTGTCTCTATCTTAATATCTGGACACCTGCAGCAACTAAGGAAGACAAGATCCCTGTTCTTGTGTGGATCTACGGCGGGGGATTCGGAGCAGGGTCAACATCAGAGACAAATTATAACGGAGAAAATCTGGCAAGAAAAGGTGTCGTCCTGGTCAGCATAGCCTATCGCGTGGGACAGCTTGGATTCCTGGCTCACCCTGAGCTGAGTTCAGAGAGTCCTCATAATGTTTCAGGAAATTATGGTCTTCTTGACATGATTGCAGGTCTTCAATGGGTACAAAAGAATATTGCTGCTTTCGGTGGTGATCCTGATAAGGTTACGATCTTTGGAGAATCAGCCGGGGGGATTGCGGTAAGTATGTTATGTGCCTCTCCTTTGGCTAAAGGATTATTTCACGGAGCTATTTCGCAGAGCGGTGGTTCATTCGGCCCTCCAAGACCGACAACCTACCCCGGGGAAAACCTGAAATGTCTTGCTGATGCAGAAAGTGACGGTCAGGCTTATCTTAAGAGCGCAGGTGTTGCGTCGATAGCCGAACTACGGAAGATCGACGCCGGCAGCCTGCCGGCAGGAAGAGGTCTCGGAATGTCATGGCCAATCATCGACGGATGGGTGATCCCTGATGATCAGTACATACTATATGAAGCAGGCCGCTTCAATGACACACCAATTCTGGTGGGTTACAATTCTGATGAAGGAGCCAGCTTCTCTTCTGCCAAAACACCTGAAGAACATATTTCCGGAGTCAGGGAACGGTTCGGTCCCTTCACCGAAGATCTCCTGAAAGCCTATCCCCCCGGCTACATAACGGTTCCCAAAACCGCACGTGATCTCATGAGGGATGCTGCATTCGGATGGCATACATGGATATGGGCAAGGCTTCAGTCAGAAAAAGGAAAGTCCAAAGCATTCTATTATTATTTTGATCAACACCCTGACTATCCGGAGGACTCACCCCGTGCCGGATACGGTTCCCCACACGGTCAGGATGTTGCTTACGTCTTCCAGCATCTTGATGCTTCAAATCCTCAGATTACAAAAACCGATCTGGAAATATCGGATGCCATGGCCACCTACTGGACTAACTTTGCAAAAAATGGTGATCCAAATGGCAAAGGCTTACCGGTGTGGCCTCCTTTCAGCGATGCCAACCCTGTAGTATTGCACTTTAACCAGACTCCACATACCGGGCCGGTACCAAGTGCCGCGTCACTTGAAACCCTTGATACATATTTCGCCTGGCGACGGACACCGGAAGGACAGGAATTTGCCAAATAAACCGTTAGTTTAATCACATACTACATGAAACAAGCATTAAAACAATAAACATATGAAATTGAAAATCACCTTATTATTTGCATTCTTTATAATGTTTACCAACAGTGCTTTACCGAGAGATAAGAACTTCTATATATTCCTGTGTTTCGGACAATCGAATATGGAAGGTAATGCACGAATTGAGCCACAGGATACAATAGTCGATCCGCGGTTTCAGGTTATGGCAGCAGTTGATTGTCCCACAATGGGCAGAACCAAAGGAAACTGGTATCCTGCTGTTCCGCCTTTATGCCGGTGCCGTACAGGTCTGACACCTGCCGATTATTTTGGCAGGACAATGATTGATAATCTTCCAAAAAGAAAAAAAGTAGGGGTGATCAATGTATCTGTTGCCGGCTGCAAAATTGAACTATACGACAAAGATAATTATCAGTCGTATGTTTCAACAGCAGCGTCGTGGATGACAAATATTATCAGTGAATATAACGGAAATCCCTACGAGTATCTGGTAGAGATGGCCAAACTGGCTCAGAAAGACGGCGTTATCAAGGGAATTTTGTTACACCAGGGGGAGTCGAATACCGACGATACTCAGTGGCCGCAGAAAGTTAAAGTGATTTATGATAATCTTATTAAAGATCTGAACCTTAATCCCAAATCTGTACCTCTTCTTGCAGGAGAAGTGGTAAATGCTGACCAGGATGGAGTCTGTGCGAGTATGAATAACATAATAGGAACTCTTCCACAGTTTATACCTACTTCATATGTAATTTCTTCCAAAGGTTGTACGGATGCACGTGATAATCTGCATTTCAATGCCGAAGGATACAGAGAACTGGGCCGAAGATATGCGGCTGAAATGCTATCCCTGATGGGATATAAAGTTAAAGAAACGGAATAAGCGAATGCCCTTTAAATCTGATGAAAGGAAAATATCACAGGACCTCTCTTATACGCACAAAAACAAATACAGATATTCATACTTTAAAAAAACAGACATGAAAAAAACTGGTATTATCTATTTCGCACTCTTCACAATTCTTATATGGTTTTCCGGCTCTTCTTATGTAATGGGGCAGAATGCCAGAATCAAATTCGATACCGAACGAATCATCGGAGAAGTTGACAAAAATCTCTATGGGAATTTTGTCGAACATCTTGGCAGGTGTGTCTACGGGGGTATATATGAACCGGGATCGCCATTATCTGATGCTGATGGTTTCCGCAAAGATGTACTTGAAGCTGTCAAAGAATTGAATGTGTCTCTGATACGCTACCCCGGAGGAAATTTTGTATCAAATTACCACTGGATAGACGGGGTAGGACCAAAGAATGAAAGAGTGCCAAGAATGGAACTGGCCTGGGCCAGACTTGAAACGAATGAATTCGGGACAAACGAATTTATGAAATTCTGCAGAGCTGTGGGCAGTGAACCCTACCTTGCCGTTAACATGGGGACAGGAACAATTGAGGAAGCACAGAGATGGGTCGAATACTGCAATATAAAGGAAGGTCCTTATTATGCAGAACTAAGAAAACAACACGGTTTCCCGGAACCCTATAATGTTAAATACTGGAGCCTGGGGAACGAAATGGACGGAGAATGGCAAATGGGACACCTTAATGCAGAAGATTACTCCAAAAAGGCACTCGAAGCTGCCAAACTGATGAGACTTACATCTCCCGACATAAAACTTATTGCAGCAGGATCATCAAACTACAGACCACATGCTGACCCTGATCACTGGAACCGGAGTGTAATAAATAACCTCAAGGATGTGATTGACTATATAGCTCTTCATATGTATGTAGGGAATCCGAATGACAACTATTATAATTATCTCTCCACTCCTCTGGTCATGGAACAAAGAACCCACATAGTAAGGGGCATGATAAATGAGGCCATGCAAAATGCTGAGAGAGAAGACAGACCTCCGATATACATTGCATGGGATGAATATAATTCATGGTACAGAGCCAGAACAGACGAGACAACCAGAGGGACAAGAGCCCTCGAAGAGAAATATAATTTTGAGGATGCATTGGTGATAGGCGGATTCCTGAATGGCTTTGTCCGTAATGCCGATATTGTTAAAATGGCAAATATGGCCCAGCTGGTCAATGTTATAGCTCCTATATTCGCTGAAGAAAACGGGATGTACAGACAGACTATATATTTCCCTCTCGAAATGTTTGCCAAAAATATGCACGGTACATCACTCGATCTTTTTGTCGATTCCCCTACTTACGATACTGATGAGTTTGATATCGGTATGGGTGAGGCAAAAACAAAACAGACCAATGTTCCATTTCTTGATGTATCAGCTGTCTATGATAATGGTGAGGTAGTATTTTGCGTTATTAACAGGCACAAAGATAATCCGATCAGAACAGACATAATCTGTCAGTCAGGAGAATTTGATGGTATATTAAAGATATCGGAGATAAACTCTCCTGATATTAAGGCCGTTAATGATTTCGGGGTGGAAAACGTAAAAACTGTTTCCAAACCCGATCTGAAAGCAAAAGGGAATACCTTTACTTATTCCTTCCCCGCTCATTCAATAACTATGATAAAAGGTAAAATCAAATAAATTCACTTTTCATGATCAGGACAATGATTAAGAAAATGATTATAACAGGGATCCTGTCCCTGATCACTTTGACAGCTATAACTCAGGAAATAAATATTGTTTCCCCAAACCGGAAAATAAGTATTGAATTGTTCAGTGAACATAATACCGGTACAGAAGAATGGTTTTTAAAGATAAGTTATATAAATGATGATCAGAGTTTTGAAGCTATCCCTAAGATTGCTCTGGGACTATCACGCAGCGATCAGGATTTTTTCAAAGATCTTAAATTCATAAAGGCAGGAAAATCTGTCCTGATAGAAGAACAATACTCAGCTTTACACGGAAAACAATCTCTTTGTAGCAATTCGGCTAATGAGAAGATAATATCATTTGAGAACCAGGGTAAAGCGAAAATGAATCTGATAATAAGGGCTTATAATGACGGGGTAGCATTCAGATATGAATTCCCTGAAAAAGAGGGGACATATATTGTTAAGGATGAATTTACTTCTTACAATATCCCTTCAGCAACAAAGCGCTGGATGCAAAAATGGAATGCTGCAAATGAAGGACTCTACACTCTGATGAATGATGGCAACATTCAGCAAAGCTGGTGCTACCCCGCCCTCTTCAAGGTGCCTGACAATGACTGCTGGTTCCTCTTGCATGAAGCTGACGTAAACCGTAGCTATTGCGGTTCGAAGCTCAGCAATATTTCTGAAAAGGGGAGTTACAAAATCACTTTCCCTGATCCAAAGGACGGGAATGGACTGGGAGAATCGACCCCAACCATTTCCCTGCCCTGGAAATCTCCATGGCGGGTCATTATCATGGGAACCCTGGCTGATATTACAGAATCAACCCTGATTAATGATGTTAGTCCACCTCCGGTCCTGGAGAAAACCGACTGGATAAAACCAGGTCTTGTATCATGGAATTACTGGTCGAGCAATCATGGAACAAAAGACTACCAAATTGTGTGCTCCTTCGCCGATCTTGCAGCTGCTATGAACTGGCCCTACACTTTGCTGGACTGGGAATGGGACTCAATGGGTAACGGAGGAAATCTTGAAGATGCGCTAAGATATATTCATTCACTGGGAGTAAAACCTTTGATGTGGTATAATAGCGGAGGAGAGCATACAGGAGTCCCTTCCACACCACGCGACCGTATGCTTACCCATGAAAACCGTGTTGAGGAATTCACTAAGCTGAAAAAACTTGGAGTTGCAGGAGTGAAAATTGATTTTTTTGAGAGTGAAAAACAGGATATGATAAAATATTATCTTGACATTCTCGACGATGCAGCCCGGTTTGAAATAATGGTTTATTTCCACGGTTGTCTGGTACCAAGGGGCTGGGAACGTACATACCCGCATCTGATGACTTATGAAGGGGTGCGTGGAGCAGAATGGTACAATAACGGACCTGATTTGACAACCACAGCTCCGGAACATAATACCATATTACCCTTCACCAGGAATGTAGTCGGGGCTATGGATTACACTCCTGTCACTTTCACCAACTCGCAGTATCCGCATATCACATCATACGGACACGAACTGGCACTAAGTGTGGTATTCGAATCCGGTTTACAACATATGGCAGACAGACCTTCAGGTTATTATGAATTACCCTGGGCAGCAAAATTATTCCTCATGGGAGTACCTGTTGCATGGGATGATACCAAACTGATAGAAGGATATCCCGGTCGTAATATTATTATTGCCCGCAGAAAAAATGATTTATGGTATATCGGAGGAATAAGTGCCGAGAGGTTTGAAAGGAATAAAACTATCTCTTTGAATTTTTTACCGGAAGGTGTGAAATATAAACTGACAATGATCTCGGATGGGAAACATGATAGAGATTTTAATGTTCAATATATGGTAGTGGATAAATCAAGCTCCGTGGATATTAAGATACTTAGACGTGGGGGTTTTGCAGCCAGGTTGGATCCCTTAAAGTAGTGTTCTTCTTTAATATTGCTGAAACAGAAATTGGTCTTTCTTAAATACATTTAATGGAAGATTAGAATATTTTATATATGAATAAATATTACTTCGGATTAATTGTAATCCCGCTTTTTTTTATACTGTTACCTTTAAAGGCACAGGTAAATAAAGCAAAAAATCCTGTCATTTTTGCCGATGTTCCTGACGTGTCTATGATAAGAGTTGGTGATACCTGGTATATGAGCAGTACTACAATGCACATGAACCCGGGTGTGCCAATAATGAAATCAAAAGATCTCGTTAACTGGCAGATAGTGAACTATGCTTACAACACATTAGGAGATGTTGATGCCTTAAACCTTGAAAACGGAAAGAATGCCTATGGAAGAGGTTCCTGGGCCAGCTGTATCCGTTACCATAACGACACATTTTATGTGTCAACCTTTTCATCCACAACGGGTAAGACTTATATCTGGTCAACAAAGGATATAGAAAAAGGCCCCTGGAAAGAGATCTCTTTCAGTCCGAGTTTTCACGATCACACTCTGGTGTTCGATGATGACGGACGTGTTTACCTTATCTATGGCAATAAAAAACTGACACTGGTAGAGCTTAATACCGACCTGTCAGGAGTGAAACCCGGAGGAGTAAATCAGGTTATTATTGAAGATTCAACTATCCCTTCGGGAGGTAACAGTAACCTTGGGGAAGGATCTCAGTTGTTCAGGTACAATGGGAAATATTACCTTTTCAATATTACCTGGCCTAAAGGCGGCATGAGGACCGTCGTAATTCACAGGGCTGATAAGATAACCGGCCCCTGGGAAGGCAGACTCGCATTTCAGGATAAGGGAGTGGCACAGGGAGGTATGGTGGATACTCCTGACGGCAGATGGTTTGCCTACCTGTTCCGCGATTACGGATCAGTAGGTCGTATTCCTTATATTGTTCCTATGAAATGGGAAGACGGGTGGCCTGTAATAGGTGTTAACGGAAAATTACCAGATGCCCTTGATCTTCCTGCCAATAAAAGCCTGATGCCGGGCATTGTAGCCTCCGATGAATTTAAACGCCGTAAGAAAGATCCTGACCTTCCACTTGTTTGGCAATGGAATCATAACCCCGTCAACAGTCTGTGGTCAGTTAAACAACGCAAAGGTCATCTGCGTCTGACCACCGGACGTATTGATAATGATGTGCTGTCGGCAAGAAATATACTTACGCAACGTACTTTCGGACCTGAATGTTCTGGTTCAACAGTAATTGATATAACAAACATGAAAGAAGGCGACTTTGCCGGACTTATTTTATTGCAGAGGAAATATGGTCTTTTGGGTATAAAAAACGAAGGAGGAAAGAAATCTATTGTGATGGTCAATGCGCAAACCGGCTCTCCGGTTGAAGCAGAAATCATTCCACTGACACAAAAAAAGGTATATCTGCGTGCTGACTGCAATTTCAGGGATCTTGCCGATGTGGCAGATTTTTATTACAGCCTCAACGGCAAAAACTGGATAGCTATTGGGACACAGCTTAAGATGGAATATTCAATGCCTCATTTCATGGGCTATCGCTACGGATTATTCAACTATTCTACAAAAACACCCGGAGGTTACGTTGATTTCGACTGGTTCAGGATTGAATAAATATATAAGATTTACTTTATATTAACACGTAATTTAATAACTATTTCATTGTCCGTATGAAACTTATATGAATTATACAATTATTCCCTTTTATGAGTTTCTGCTCATGTAAGTTTCACACGTAATTAAAAGGAGGTACAAAATGAATCACACACTTAAAATGATTTTGTTGATATCCGCCATAACAGGATACACCTGTTTTGCCCAGACGAATCAGTCAGACCTTTTTATAATGGAGGATGATTCCGCTTGGCAGAAAGCCATCACGACTCACAGACTCTCTCAGTTCCCCAAGATACATAAGGATGGCAGAGTGTGGTTTCAGTTCAAGGCCCCTGAGACAGCACAGTCGGTCAAACTCCATATGGAACCGCCTGTAGAATATGATCTGCAGAAAGATGCCTCAGGTCTCTGGAATGTTATCGTCCCCAATCCAAGGCCGGGATACCAGGTTTACTGGATGCTTGTGGATGGGACTAAGGTGTACGATCCGGGTAGCGACATGTTTTACTCTAACGGTTATTGCAGTGTGCTGGAGGTCCCTTCCCCGGGAGAGGACTTCTACCATGCAAAACATGTACCCCACGGAGACGTCCGGGAACACTGGTTCTATTCAGAGGTGACCGGATCGTTCCGGCGTATGTATGTATATACGCCCCCCGGATATGACAAAGATAACAGTACCCGCTATCCTGTACTCTATCTTCAGCACGGGGCCGGAGAACTGGAAATGGAATGGACCCATTCCGGCAAAGCGAATTTCATCCTTGACAATCTCATAGCTGAGGGTAAAGCCCTTCCTATGATCATCGTTATGAATAACGGATTCGCCACACGGCCCAACCAGGCCGGCCAGACACCGGCCGGTAATGCCAGATGGTCTGCGTTCGAAGAGATGCTCATCAATGAGGTCATCCACGATATTGATGCTAACTACCGCACCATCTCTGACCGCGAACACCGTGCCATGGCCGGACTCTCTATGGGTGGAATGCAGACATTTACCATCGGACTGAACCGTTTGGATACATTTTCACACCTGGGTATTTTCAGCGGTGTACCGAACAACTATACTGACCTGCTTAAGGGAGTGCTCGAACAGGGACCTGCATTCAACCAGAAAGCTAAATTATGGTTTGGCGCCGGCACCGAAGAAGCTTCATTCCACAACCGTCAGAAAGAAGTCCAGGACCTACTGGTGAAATCGGGCATTAAGGCACAATTTTACGACTCCCAAAATACCGCCCACGAATTTCAGACGTGGAGACGATGTCTGCATCAGTTCGCTCAAGTATTATTTAAATGAGTATCAGAAATCATATAACTCAACAGGACATTGCAACCAGGTTAAACGTTTCACGTATCACTGTTTCAAAAGCCCTGCGAAATCATCCTGACATTTCTGCCGAAATGAAGGAAAAGGTCAATAGGGCTGTAGAAGAAATGGGATATTCTCCCAATCTCATTGCCAAACAATTATCACTTCAAAAAACTTTTATACTGGGAATTGTTGTTCCTGATCTCGAAAATTGTTTCTTTTCTTACCTTGTTGACAGTATTATAGATACAGCAAAAGAGCATAATTATAATGTCATTCTTACCGTATCACGTGAGAAAGAAGTTTTTGAAAGAAATAATATCAAAAATCTTATCGATCTGCGCGTGGATGGTCTTCTTGTCTGCGTTTCCCAGGAAACAACCGATCATAAAATATTTGAATATGTCCGTAGGGTTAATATTCCTCTGGTATTTTTTGACCGTGCCATCAGGGAATTGCCTTTCAGCTATGTGGCTTTTAACGATAAAATAGCCACTATTGAAACATTGAACCAGCTGATTTCAGCAGGTTATACCAGAATTGCACATTTTGCAGGTTACTCCGGTACCAGTATCGGAAATGAACGATGCAATGGGTACAGAGAAGCTCTTATTGACAACAGGATTCCTGTTCGGGAAGACTGGATTATTGAAGGTGGCTATGAAATTGACGATGGCATACGGGCATTCGAAAAACTGTATGCAGGCGGAGAGTTGCCTGAAATAATACTGACAGTTAATGACCGTGTTGCTTCTGGTGCTTATAAAGCGATAAGAAAGACAGGTTTGAAAATTCCTGATGATATTGGCATTTTGGGTTATGGACTAAATGATACTGCCAGATTATTTAGTCCGACTCTATCAGTCATAGACCAGGATCCGAGGAAAATGGGAAAAATAGCTACTGATTTATTGATTGATGAGATCCAGGGCATTGCACAAAATCCAAATACCGGGATTCTTATTGATGTGGATTTTAAATGGAATACCTCCATTCAAAAGAGATAAATTATTCCCCTTTATACTAATTTTACCTGTTAATAAACACCCTATTGGATATTACAATTACAGAAAGAAAATTAACTACGATTAAAACTGTACCCACACTTTGCCCTTCTTTTACTACATTTATATTTTAATAAATCATATGCCATGAAACTAAAACAGATTAAAAACCTCCTTCTGATTTTAATTGGTGTTTCAATAATGGCTTTTACTGCAGATAGTGGTAATGCCGGAAAACCAATTTATCTTAACACAGCATATTCTTTTAAGGAAAGGGCTGTTGATCTTGTTTCAAGGATGACTCTGGAAGAAAAACAGAGCCTGTTAGGGAATACAATGCCTGCAATCCCGCGACTTGGCGTAAATAAATACGACATATGGGGTGAAGCCCTCCACGGAATTATGGGGAGAAACAATAATAGTGGAAAAACTGCTACTTCTTTCCCAAACAGTGTTGCAGTTGGTTCAACCTGGGATCCTGAACTGATCATGAGAGAGACATCCGTTGTTGCTGATGAAGCAAGGGGTTTTAATCACGATTTAATTTTTACTCTTACCTATTGGTCTCCTGTTGTTGAACCGGCTCGTGATCCCAGATGGGGAAGGACAGCCGAAACATTTGGAGAAGATCCGTTTTTAGTAACTCAGATTAGTAGTGGTTTTATTCGCGGATTAATGGGAGATGATCCCACTTATCTCAAGGCTGTCCCCTGTGGTAAGCACTATTTTGCAAACAATACTGAATTTAACCGACATTCAGGTAGTGCAGATATGGATGACAGAGATATGAGAGAGTATTATCTTTCTCCTTACAGATCACTGATCACCAATGATAAGCTCCCATCCATAATGACTGCCTACAGCGCCGTAAATGGTATACCGGTATCAGCCAGTAAATTTCTTGTGGATACCATTGCAAGACGAACTTACGGTCTGGATGGTTATGTAACCGGTGATTGTGGAGCAATTTCAGATATGCTCTCAGGACATCATTATGTTCAAAGTAATGAGGAAGCGACTGCTCTTGGACTGATATCAGGTGTTGATACCGATTGCGGCAGCGTTTATCAGACAAGTGCTCTCAGTGCTCTTGAAAAAGGTTTGATGACAGAAGCTGATATGGATAAGGCTTTGGTTAACGTCTTTACCATAAGGATGCGGCTGGGAGAATTCGACCCTCCTGAAATAGTACGCTATGCAGGTATCAGGCCCGATAAAATAAACGATCCTTCACACAACGATCTGGCCGTTGAAATTGCAACAAAATCACCGGTAATGCTGAAAAATGAAATTTCAACTAAAACCGGAAAGAAAATTTTGCCTCTTAATGTAACTGATATTAAAAAGATTGCAATATTAGGTCCTCAGGCCGATAAAGTCGAACTTGGTGATTATTCAGGAGACGTTGAACCTGAATTGAAAATTTCACCCCTTCAGGGTATTCAGAACCATATTAAGGATAATGGATATGATATTGAGATTGTTCACAATTCAGGAGGCAATACAGAAAGAAAAACTGATTTTTTCACCCTTAACAGTTTTACAACAATATCAAAAAACGGGATTGTAAAAGAATATGATGCAACAAAATACAATGCTTCAGCTAGCGGTGTTATTACCTCGGCAAGATTTGGAGGAACTTCACTCAGGGGAATAAAAGATGGGGACTGGACTGCTTATGACAATATTGATTTAACTGATCTCGATTCTATCCGATTCAGAATGTCTGTAGCTGCCGGGGGTATCCTTGAAGCAAGGATAGGATCCGCAACAGGTAATATTATTGCAACTCAAAAGATTGAACCAGATCAGCAGCAGGGCGGTGGTGATTTCCGGGGATTTGGAGGAAGACCAACCCTGATCACATCAAAAATCAACACTCTGGGAATCACGGGTCCCCAGACAATTGTCCTTGTATATCGTGAACCTGAAGCTCCGGAAATTGACAAGGAAACACTCGATCTGGCAGCTTCTGCTGATATAGCGCTTGTTTTTGTTGGCACTGACCAATCAACAGGCAGAGAAGAGTCTGACAGGTTTTCTCTTGCATTACCGGGTAATCAGACAGAACTTATCAAAGCTGTTGCAGCTGTTAACTCACATACTATAGTTGTAATGCAGGGAATGGGAATGGTGGAAGTGGAAGATTTTAAAAATGATCCGGATATTCCCGGTATGATATGGACCGGATACAACGGACAGGCACAGGGAACAGCAATGGCTAAAATATTATTCGGAGAAGTTAATCCCGGAGGTAAACTCAGTATCTCATGGTATAAGTCAGTCAGTGATCTGCCCGATTTTAATGATTATACACTCCGGGGAGGCAACGGCAACCCCGGAAGAACATACTGGTATTTTGATAAAGATGTTTCCTATGAATTCGGATATGGATTATCATATACTACTTTCGAGTACAGTAATTTTGAAATCAGTGACACCAGGATCACTCCTAACGGGAAAGTTACAGTATCATTTGATATTAAAAACGCAGGAGAAGTTGACGGAGATGAAATCGCTCAGGTATATGTCAGGACTCCGGATAGCCCTGCATCCTTACAAAGGCCTGTAAAGAGACTGAAAGGATTTAAAAGAGTTACCATCCCTGCAGGTCAGATAAAAAGGGTTTCAATTGATGTCGATTGCTCAGGTCTTTGGTTCTGGGATTCCGAAAACGAAAAAATCGCCTTTGATAAGGGCAGATATATATTTGAAATAGGTTCTTCTTCAAAGAATATTAAAGGACAGGTGGAAGCCAACATGACCGGAGAATACAATGCAATTCTGAAAACAGTGGTCATCGATTGCAATAAAATAATTTTCCGTCCTGGAAACACCGCTCAGACAAGTCTGACAGCCAGTCTGTCAGATGATAGTTTTATTGACATAAACAAAGCCGGAATTGTATATAAAAGCAACAATCCTTCAGTTGCAAGTGTTGATGATAATGGTAAGGTAACTGCCAACAAACCCGGAACCGCATCAATATTTGCTTATGTTACCTGGGAAGGCACTACAGTATCAAACAGCTTTCCGTTAAAAGTAATGCCTGATCTTACACCATCAGTGATCACTGTTAACGGGAAAAAAATAAAAGGTTTTGACCCGGATGTTAAAGCATACAGTTATTTGTTAAAGAACAACTCAAAAATGCCTGTGGTTAATGCTACTTCATTAGATAAGGGAATCGATGTAGTTATTAACCAGGCAAAAGATGTTCCCGGTACCGCTGTTGTTAACTTTATTGATAATAATACTTTTGAAAAAAATACTTTCTACGTAAATTTTGACCTTAATTCTACCAGCGATGATTTTGATAATCAATCTATTGGCAATCAGTGGGATTGGATAAGAGAAAACAAGGCCAAACATAGTATGTCAGCTAAAAACGGCTACCTTACCATTACCAGTGAACCGGGTGATGTTTCAGAAGGCAGTAACAACGCAAGTAATATATTGTTGCAGAGTGCAAACAACGATTGGACTATCGAAACAAAACTGGTAGCTTCAAGAGTCCCCTCTCAACCGGAAAATGCAGGAATTATAGCTTATGAAAATGATGACAGTTTTGTAAAGCTGATGTTCAGGGCCGTCATAAAAACAACCAGGCAAAGAGGAGTACAACCTGGTACAATAGATTTTCTGATTGAAGAAAATGGTATAGCCAAATCAGTGGCCAGTATAAATCTCAGAAGTGAAATTACCGGTAATAATTCATTATTGCTTAAACTGGAGAAAAAAGGTCATGAATATACCGCATATTATTCTGTAAATGGCGAAGAATATGAGCTGCTGGGAACAGATGTAGCCCTGTTAAAAGATATAAGGGCAGGACTGATAGTTTGCGACGGAGTAATTACACAAAGCATGACAAGTACTTATTATTTTGATTCTGATACCACTAAACCGGATACTCCCTTCGATGTGTCATTTGACTATTTCCATATCACTAACAGCGGACTGAAATAATGTAATTGAAAAACATATAATATTCAGTTTTAATACGTTAACGATTGTTCGGTTTTCCTAATGATACTTTATTTATCATTTCGAATAATTCTTTTTTGTTTATTCATAACAAATCAATAGATTTGAACTATACACGGGTAAGTTACCGGGTAAGTTGTCTGAAATACTGATACTATTTCAGGCATGGTTCATTTTTTACATTTTTACTATAAACATTAAACTTAAGCGATGAAAAAAGCTGTTGTAACAGGAGCAGGAGGATTCATAGGAGGACATTTAGTTACAGAATTAATAAAAAGGGGATACTTGGTCAGAGCTGTTGATAAGAAGCCATTGACCCAATGGTATCAGGTATCTGAGAAATCGGATAATCTTGTCCTTGATTTGAATATCAGAGAGAACTGCTACAGGGCTGTCAATGGTTATAATGAGGTATTTAATCTGGCAGCTGATATGGGTGGTATGGGATTTATTGAAACCCATAAAGCTGACTGTATGCTAAGTGTGCTGATCAATACACATATGCTTATGGCATCCAGGGATTGCGGGATAGACCGCTATTTCTACTCATCATCTGCCTGCGTCTATAACGGAGACAAGCAAACCGACCCTGATAATCCCGGATTGAAAGAGTCAGATGCCTATCCTGCACTCGCAGAAGATGGTTATGGATGGGAAAAACTGTTCAGTGAGCGAATGTGCCGCCACTTCATGGAAGATTATGGATTAACGACCCGTGTAGCCAGGTTTCATAATGTATACGGTCCTTTTGGTACTTACGACGGTGGCAGGGAAAAGGCTCCCGCTGCAATCTGCAGAAAAGTAATTGACAGGGAACTTTACGGGAAAGACGAGATAGTGATCTGGGGTGACGGTCATCAAACCCGTAGCTTTATGTATATTGATGATTGTATCAAAGGAATACTTGATATTATGTATAGTGAGATTGAAGAACCATTAAACCTTGGCAGCAGTGAGATGGTCTCAATAAACCAGCTGGTGGATATTGTTGAGGATATTGCAGGGCATAGGCTTAACCGGAAATACGATCCGGATGCTCCGAAAGGTGTACGCGGACGAAACAGTGATAATACTCTTATCCGTGAATATCTTGGATGGGAGCCATCTATCCCCCTTAAGGCAGGTTTACAAAAGACTTATATATGGATAAGAGAACAGATGATCAGGGATAAAGAAATAATGGAAAAGAACCCCCGGAAACACGGTCACAATTATAAATCGGTTTTTAACGATTAAAATCTCTCTTCACTCTTTAGGGAATAAAAAAGGATTATCAATTATGTCCTCTTTTACAAGATTAATTAGATCGGTTAAGTGTTTAAGATAAATGATTTTTTAATTAGAATAGTAAATCGACTGGATTATAAGCATGTAGATGAAAGAAAAAACTGTTATGGTAAGCGGCTGTTTTGATCTGTTACATGCAGGGCATATTGCTTTTTTCAAGACAGCAGCTTCTTATGGTAAGCTTTATGTGGCAGTTGGACAAGACAAGAACCTTTTGCAGTTAAAGGGAAAGGCTCCCTGGTTTTCAGAAAAAGAGCGTAAGTATATTGCAGGATCAGTAAGATATGTACATGAAGCATTTATAGCATCCGGAAAGGGAATGCTTGATTTTGAACCTGACCTGAGGAGAATTAAACCTGATAGATTTATTGTAAACACTGACGGGCATACAGGAGAAAAGGAAAAACTCTGCAGGGATCTGGGAATTGAGTATATCATATTGGATAGGATTCCCGAACCGGGACTACCTGCCCGTTCCAGTTCATTTACCAAGCGTGAACTGCAGTTTCCTTACAGGGTATGCATTGCCGGAGGATGGATGGATCAACCATGGGTCTCGGAAATATACCCGGGCTCTGTAGTGGTTGCCCGTATATGGCCGACTACTGAATTCAACGACAGATCAGGACTGGCAACAAGTTCCAGAAAAGTTGCTCTTCAACTATGGGATGGTAAAATACCCACAGGTGATCCCGTCAGAAACGCAAAATTATTATTCGGGGCAGAAAACCCTCCCGGCTCAAAATATATTTCAGGTTCACAGGATCATATCGGCCTCATGGTTCCCGGTATCAGCCGTATTTATTATGAAGGTGGTTACTGGCCCTCAGATATAAAAAACTGTACAGATCCTTCTGTTTGTGAATGGCTTTCTGAAGTTCTTTATCTGATCCCCCTTAAACCCCGTCCAACAGGTTATGATCCCATTGAAGAGAAGAATCTTGAAAAAGAATATGTGAAAGAACTTGGGGATTCCGGTAATAAATGCTGGGACAGTATTATTAAAAAAGATGTCAAAGGCCTGGGGAGGGCAATGACCGAATCGTTCCTGGCCTGGAAAAAAATATTACCCAATACCGTACCGGATCATATCATGAATGAAATGACATATTATACTTCAAATTATCCCGGAGCAATAACCTCCGGCAGCGGTGGCGGCTATGCAATGGTAGCATCAGAAAAAAATATTGAAGGTTCTATCCGTATCAAAGTGAAATTTTAGAATGATCAAATACAATATATATTAGCAGTAAAACATATTAAGTGATTTTCATCCAAAAATATCATTCATGAAAACCGACAGATTAACAACCAGAGAATATCTCCTGCCCTTCATTCTGATATCTTCTCTTTTCTTCCTTTGGGGCATTGCTCACGGAATGCTTGATACTCTGAATAAACATTTTCAGGATATGCTCGAACTATCGAAAGCCCGATCAGGTATGATACAGTTTTCTGTATATATAGCATATTTTACTATGGCACTACCTGCAGGATTTTTCATGAAGAAATACGGATATAAAAAAGGGATTATCCTGGGTTTATCTCTTTTTGCCCTTGGAGCTTTATTAATTGCAGGAACCACTTCTCTGGAATCATTCTGGATATTCCTGATTTGTCTTTTTATACTGGGATGTGGACTGGCCACACTGGAAACAGCAGCCAATCCATACACTACGAAACTTGGTCCAAAAGAGACTGCCGAACGACGAATTAATTTCTCCCAGTCTTTTAACGGACTGGCATGGGTTATAGGTCCTCTTATCGGGTTGTATATATATAAAGGCCAAAGTGTAACAGAAGGTGAAAAATTAAGTTCCATGGTCCTGCCATATATAATCATTGCTTCTGTTGTTATTGCTGTTGCAGTACTGTTTATAATGACTCCTTTGCCCGAGATATCTGAAGAAGAAAATGAAAATGAAAAAGGAGGACCGGCTGATTCTTTAACCAACATCAAAAGTACACCATTAATGTCGCAAAGACATTTTGTATTAGGTGTGATTGCGCAGTTTTCCTATGTAGCTGCACAAACCGGAATATTCAGTTACCTCATAAACTTTGTTACCGATGAAAACCAGAAAATTCATTTTGATAAAGAATATGGACCTCTGTTTCTGGCACTGGGCTTTGCTCTTTTCATGATAGGCCGTATGTCGGGAAGCTATATGATGAGGACTGTTAAACCAACACGGATTCTTGCCATTTACGCGCTGGCCTGTGTTCTGTTACTTCCAATAGTAAGTGCCGGACTGGGTTGGGTGTCTCTGATAAGTCTGTTTGCTGTATTCTTTTTTATGTCTATCATGTTCCCTACCATATTTGCTCTGGGTATAAAAGATCTGGGAACAAAGACAAAAAAGGCCTCCTCTTTTATCGTCATGGCTATTGTCGGTGGTGCTGTTTTCCCTCCCCTGATGGGATTTATTGCTGACAAGACCAGTATGTCAGTTGGGTTCTTTGCTCCTGTCCCATTCTTTCTCTTCATCCTGTACTATGCCTTATATGGTTATAAGATAGTTGCAAAACAAAATAATTAATCTGCCATATATATTTGTTATTGATTTGATTATTAAACAGCTTGGGTTTATCCTCCATAAATTTTTCATCTTGTTCTTAAAATCCTCATAGTAAAATCATGAAAAGAAGGAAATTTCTTAAAAATAGTGCCGTTGCAGCAGGCCTGGTAAGTATTCCCGGTACTTTTATCCCTCTTACATCTTGTAAGAGAGCCTCCCGAAGATCATCCGGAATTTACGGAACGGTAACAAATGATATTCGTTCCACTTCCTATCTTCAAAAGCTAAAGTCGGAAAAGATTTTGCCTAAACCATCAATCCTGCTGGGAGCATTTAATACTTCATCCGCTGTAAATGTCTCACCGATGCCACTGGCAGAGCGGATAAGACAGAAAATTGTACCGCAACGGGGTTTTTGCAGTCTGGCACCCGGTGGTGATGCCCTTATCTCCGGGAATGGAGCAGTAAGTATAGAGCTGACAGGAAATCCCTACACCGAACGTATTCCTTTCAACCACGAAAGCCTTTTCGCACCACGAAATAAGTCCTTAGAGACTTCCAAAATAGCAAATGTTTTCCCTAAGGTACGACAGATGATGCTCGACGGGAAATACCACGAAGCTATTTTATTAGCTTATAACGAATGGCAAAAAAACCCTGTCAGCCGTGGAAGGGGTGGATTTGGAGGAGGAAGATTTTCCATGCTTCTGGAGTCTCCGGGAACAGCATCAGTCAGGAATTACCTTCGTACAGTTGATTTCGAAAGTACTGAGGTTAAGATTCACTGGACAGATGAAAAAGGAGACTGGGTTCGCCGGATCTTTGCTTCACGACCTGATAATGTTATTGTACAATGGCTGACAGCTCCTGACGACAAGTCATTGAATGTACGTATAACAATGTCGGAGGGAGCAGGAAGACCCACTACCGGAGGAGGGCAGGATTTTGCCGGAATACGTAGCCGCGCAGGGGCACAGGGAGCAAGCGGCGGATCAGATAACACCCAGACTGATTTCAACGAACAGAGTCTTACTATCAAAGGCCTCCTGGATCCTTCCGTTGATAACAGAGGCTATGCCAACATCACCCGTGTGGTACGTGATGGCGGTTCAGCCAGTATGGATGCAGACACCCTGGTTATTGAGAATGCATCGTCGGTTATGCTTCTCACACGTATAGAATATTTCCCCGACTACAGCGAAGAAAATGTTGAAAATGTCCGGCAGTCGCTGGAAAAACTAACTCCTGACTATGCCGTTCTTCTTGAGCGGGCACGTAAGGTACAGTCTGAAATGCTTAACCGTATTACAATAGATTTCGGAGATGATTCCAAATATGGTCTGTCATCCGAGGAACTTCTGTCTGATCAGCGTTCCAGCAAAGGTTTTTCAGGAGCTTTTCTCAAGACCTTTTTCGAGATGTGCCGCTACTGGTTCATCTTACAAAGTGGCAAATATTTAAGCGTATCAGCCCTGACCAATGTCAATATTAATCTGCAGATCGCTCCAATCAGTATAGGTAATTACCGTGAAGGAGAAATGGCCTATTTCGACTGGGTTGAAAGTCTTGTCAATGACTACCGGACCAATGCAAAGAACATATACGGTATGCATGGAACCCATTATCCTATTGCACCATCGAAAGATTCAGGGGTTTTTAACATGTTCGACTATGCTGATAATACCGGGGAGATATGGCCTCATCCTTACTGGATCAGTGCAGGTGGCTGGGTTGTACGGCCGTTCTGGGATCACTACCTTGTTACTGGTGACCTGGATTTTCTTGCCAGGCGTATGGTACCCGTTTATAAGGATCTGGCATTGTTTTACGAGGACTTCCTGACAGTAACAGACAAAAACGGCAATTATATTTTTGTTCCATCATTTTCTCCGGAGAACAATCCCGGTAATCTGAATCCCGGTTGCATGGCTGTAATCAATGCCACAATGGACATTTCGGTATGCCGCGAAGTTCTGGCCAATCTGGTGGAGGCTTGCGAGCTACTGGGCATTGAAGCCGAAAATGTGCCGAAATGGAAAACTATGCTTGCCAAACTACCGCCCTATCTGCTAAATCCGGATGGAACCCTTAAGGAATGGGCATGGCCTGATCTGGAAGACCGTTATAATCACCGGCATATATCTCAATGCTACGGTGCATGGCCCGGCGATGAAATTGATCCGGACCGCACACCTGAACTAGCCAAAGCTGCGGTGATAGCAGCCCGGAAACGTGTACCGGAGCGTCTGGCTGCTCATAGTCATTGCCAAAAAACTTTGGTTGCAGCAAGACTAAAGGACGGTTTTATGGTTGACAGCCAGTTAAGGCTGATGATTGAACAGGGATTCGTGGGTACTACACTTATTTGTCCTCACGACCCATACGCCGCCATGCGGATAGCTGATGCACAAGGTGGTATTCCGGCTATCATGATGGAAATGCTGGCTTATTCACGTCCTGGTGTTATTGAGATTCTTCCTGCCCTTCCTCCTTCTCTGATCAGGGGATCTATTAACGGAATGCTCCTGCGCACTTGTGCGAGAATGGATAAACTGGCCTGGGACATGAATGAAGGTATAGTGGACTTTACAGTCACCTCAATTAAAAAACAGGATGTGACTTTAATTGCCCGTTATGGTATTGAAAGAATCTCCGTTTCATCCGGAGTCCTGGATACTAAGCCTCAACCCGGAGAAGCTGCCTGCACTTTGCATTTGCCGGAAGAAAAAGCAGTGGAGGTTCATCTTGAAACAGGTAAGCGCAACCCACTGGATTGGATTAACTGGGTGTGATCAAGAAGCAAAAAACAAAATAATATATAACCGAATGAAACGCAGGAAATTTGTCAAAACAAGTGCAGCCGCTGCCGGACTGGTGGGTACTATGGAAATATCGCCAATCCTGGCTGCAACAGAACAGGAATCACCGCAAACAGGAATACCTTCAGCGGACAATCGTCCGGCTGACTATCTTAACCGTGTTCAGGGAGACTCATTCCTTCCTGATCTGCCGGAAATCGGAAGACCCTATCCGATCTCACCAATGTCTCTGGAAGAACGGATCAGGACGAATGTTGTACCCCGGAAAGGCTTTTGCAGCGTTACTCCCGGCAAGCTGGTGAGTGAGGCCCTTATATCCGGGAATGGGAAGATGAATATTGAGTTGATGGGCGATCCATATTCAGAACAAATACTTTTCCATCACGAAAGCCTGCTTATGCCCTGGGAAAAGCCAATGGAGGCACCCAACGTAGCAGATATTTTTCCGCAATTGCGGCAAATGATACTCGATGGAAAAAACCGCGAAGCATTTGCTCTTGCTCTTCAGTACATGAATGAAAGCCCGGTTAAAGCGGATACCGAACCACATCTGACTATTCCTGCCTTCCTGATGAAGCTCGATCTCACTAATACCACTTCCGTCAGAAACTACCTTCGTACAGTTAATTTCGAGAACAGCGAGATAAAAGTTATCTGGACTGATGAAGATGGCGAATGGGTTCGTCAAACCTTTACTTCCCGTCCCGACAATGTAGTTGTTCAGTGGCTCACTGCCCCGGAAGGTAAGACAATGGATGTCCGGATCTCCCTGGAAAAGTCTGGACCATGGACAATGGTATCCGGGATGGACTGGGGAGCACGAAGGGGAATTGGAACCACAGACCCGGATATGAAAGCATTCGTTCAGTTGACAGCTGATCAGAAAAAATTTGCCCCAAAAGGTGTGGAAACTTGCGAGGTCCGCCAGGATTTCAATGAGCAAGACCTGATTTACAAATGCCGTCTTGACCCCTCTGTGGATAACAGTGGCTACGCCGGAATGACGAGAGTTGTTACCAACGGTGGTACGGCCAGAATGAATGGAAACACTCTCGTCATCGAGAAAGCTTCTTCAGTAATGTTGATTACACGAATTGAATATTTCCCGGACTTCCGTGAGGAAAATGTTAAAGCTCTGCAGGAAGAGGTGGAAAAACTGACCCCTGATTATCGGGCGTTGCTGCAACGGCATGAAAAGATCCAGTCGGAAATTTTAAACCGCGTCACAATAGATTTAGGAGGCGACTCTCAATATGGAATGGCAATTGAGGAACTTCTTACAGACCAGAGATCGAGACCGGATTATTCCCCGGCATTATTGGAGAAGGTCTTTGAAATGGGACGATACTGGTTCATCCTTAACAGTGGAAATTATCCTGTTATAGCAGCAGGGATCAACTCCACTATTAATCTTCAGACAGCAGGCGCTGTGCAGGGCGACCTGCGGGAAGGCATGGAAGCCTACTTTAAATGGATGGAGGAAATAGTTCCGGATTGCAGAAACAACGCCAGGAATATTTTTGGTTTTAAGGGTACTTCTTATCCCCTTTTCCCGGATAAGGGATTCGGTGTCAATTTTTATTATACCGCCAGCTCCGACATCGGCATCTGGCCTTACTGGATTTCTGCCGGAGGCTGGTTATTACGACAGTTCTGGGATTATTATCTGGTTACCGGAGATATGGAATTTTTGCGTAATCGCGTGGTCCCAGCCTATAAAGAACTGGCTCAGTTCTATGAGGATTTTCTGACTGTCACCGACAAAGACGGGAATTATATTTTTGTACCATCCATCTCACCGGAGAACATACCCTATAACACGGACCCATCCGGTCCTGTACTTATCAATGCCACCATGGACATTGCAGTATGCCGGGAAATACTGACCAATTTGATTCAGGCATCAGAGATACTTGGCAGCGACTCTGACAACGTGACAAAATGGAGGGCAATGCTGGACAAGATGCCACCTTACCTTGTCGAAGCTGACGGCACACTGAAGGAATGGGCCTGGCCTTCATTGCGGGAACACTACAGTCACAGACATGTGTCTCATCTCTATGGTGTCTGGCCGGGCGATGAAATTGATCCTGACAGCACACCTCAACTGGCCCTGGCTGCAGAAATAGCTGACCGGAGAAGAACGTTTGATACCATGTCAACAGCTGTTGCCGGGGAGACTCTGGCTGCATATGCACGCTGCCACAGAGCTCTGGCCGGAGCACGTCTTAAAGACAACCTGTTGGTTGACGTACACTTACGGCAGTTGCTTGAACAGGGTTATGTAAGCACTGCTCTTAGGTGTTCCCGTGAACCTTATGGAATACCTATACCTGATGGACAGGGCGGAATTCCCGCTATCATAATGGAGATGCTTCTGTATTCACGCCCGGGAGTGATAGAGCTGCTTCCGGCTCTTCCCCCTACTCTTGTGAAAGGATCAATAAACGGCATGCTGGCCCGCACTTTTTCGAGGATCAATAAACTGTCATGGGATATGCAGGAGAGAACAGCTGACATAACGATTACATCTCTAAAAGACCAGGACATTACACTAATTGCCCGCTATGGTATAGATGATATTTCTGCTCCTTCGGGAATTATCAAAAGCTTCAGGAAAGGTAATGCAGACTGTGAAATAAACTTACCTGAGAATAAGCCTGTAGAAATACATCTGGAACTTGGTGAACACAACCCATTGGAATGGATTGCTCATGTGAGTCGGAAAAATGTTCAATGATATACTATTAACTGCGCTGAAATGAAAAAAATACTTATCTCTTTGTTATCTGTTGTTGCAGTAATAACAAATATTACCGCGCAAAATGATACTTACCTAAAACTCTGGTATACTCAACCTGCCAAACAGTGGGTAGAAGCGTTGCCTGTTGGAAACGGACGCCTGGGTGCAATGGTATACGGAGATCCATCGAAGGAACTCATTCAGCTTAATGAGAGTACAGTATGGGCCGGTTCACCATACCGCAATGATAATCCTGAGGCAAGGCAAGCACTCTCTGAAGTCAGAAGACTGATCTTCGAAGGTAAATACAAAGAAGCTCATGATATTGTCAATGAGAAATTTATCAGTAAGATCTCCCATGGTATGCCCTACCAGACGATGGGAAACCTGAGACTGTTTTTCCCCGGTCACGAAAATTGTTCGGATTATTACCGGGAACTTGATCTGAAAGAGGCAGTTGTGTCAAGCAGGTATAGTATTGACGGTATTAAATATGAGACCAGAGTTTTTTCTTCTTTCCCGGACCAGATCCTTGTTATAAGTATTTCTGCCGATAAACCCGGCTCTGTGAGTTTTCAGGCAACACTCGACAGACCATCAGATGTTGATATAACCACAAACGGCAATGATGAGCTGGTCATGTCGGGAAGAACGAATAATTTCGAGGAGGTAAAAGGAAACCTGCTTGAATTTATGACTAAAGTGAAAGTTCTGACAACGGGAGGTTCTGTTTCCGCAACAGATACTGCCCTTAACATATCAGAAGCTGATGCAGCAACACTATATGTTTCCATGGCCACAAACTTTGTAAACTATAACAATCTAAGTGCAAAAGCCGGAGAAAGAGTAAATAATTACCTGCAAAATGCCCTGAAGAAGAACTATGATCAGTTATTTAAGGATCATGTTGTTGATTATCAGAAATATTTCAACAGAGTAAGCCTTGACCTGGGTATTACTGATGCTGTTAATAATCCGACAGATATTCGCCTTGAACAGTTTGCAAAGAGTAACGATCCGCAATTAGTATCACTTTACTTCCAGTTTGGACGTTATCTTCTGATCTCATCTTCACGACCCGGGGGTCAGCCAGCCAATCTGCAAGGGATCTGGAATGACCAGCTGACGCCTTCGTGGGACAGCAAATACACTATCAACATCAACACAGAGATGAACTACTGGCCTTCCGAGATCACCAATCTCACTGAAATGAATGAACCACTTGTTCAGATGGTCCGCGATCTGTCGCAGACAGGAAGGCAAACGGCATCGGATATGTATGGTGCACAGGGCTGGGTAGCACATCACAACACTGATATCTGGCGTTTCACAGGACCGATCGATGGTGCCAGCTGGGGACAATGGCCTATGGGAGGTGCCTGGCTTGCCCAGCATCTCTTCGATAAATACGACTACAATGGTGATGTTAATTTTTTAAGATCGATATATCCTGTGGCGAAAGAAGCTTCATTATTTTTTCTGGATTTCCTCGTTGAGGAACCTGAACATAAGTGGCTTGTAGTAAGTCCTTCTCTCTCTCCTGAAAATGCCCCTTCTGTTCATCCGGGAGAAGCTATATCAGCAGGCACCACAATGGATAACCAGCTTGTCTTTGATCTGTTCACAAGAACTATAAAAGCTGCAGAAATTATTGATACCGACAAAGAACTGACTCTAAAACTGGAAGAAGCAATCAGGCGCCTCCCGCCCATGCAGACAGGGAGCTGGGGTCAGTTGCAGGAATGGATGCATGACTGGGATAACCAGAAAGATAACCACCGGCACGTTTCTCATCTGTACGGACTTTATCCATCAAACCAGATATCTCCCTACAGAACTCCCGAACTGTTTTCTGCAGCCCGCACATCTCTCGTTGCAAGAGGTGATGAATCGACAGGATGGTCAATGGGCTGGAAAGTGAACCTGTGGGCACGTCTCCTTGATGGCAACCACGCCTTCAAACTGATAACCGACCAGCTCACTCCTTCTATTCAGCCCGGCAGCAGAAGACAGAGAGGAGGTACTTATCCCAATCTCTTTGATGCCCATCCTCCATTCCAGATTGATGGTAATTTCGGTTGCACTTCAGGTATTGCAGAAATGTTGCTGCAAAGTCACGACGGAGCAATACATTTGCTGCCAGCCCTTCCTGATACCTGGCAAAAAGGAAGTGTAAAAGGTCTAAAAGCAAGAGGTGGTTTCGAAGTTGATATCGAATGGGAAAAGGGAGAAATCAAATCAGCCACAATAAAATCATCATTGGGAAATAAGTGCCGTATCAGATCCTATTACCCCTTGAAAGGTAAAAGGCTTAAGAAAGCAAAAGGAGATAATCCGAATCCTTTCTATACAATACCTGAAATCAAAAAACCCCTTATTAATTCCGGAATATCAGAACCAGATCTGAGAGAAATATTCGAATATGATATAAAAACCCGTAAAGGAAGAACGGTAATAATTACAGGAGAATAAAAAACATGGAGTGACTGAAGCCCCGATATTTGTTGGTTTTATATGCTCCGGTCACTCCTGATTTTCTAATTTTGTACTGTTTTAATACCTTTCGTTATTCCTGATTCATTAAAGGCATCCACACTGTAGTAATATTTCACCCCTCTGTTCAGTCCTGTAAGTGTTACTTCATTTGCTCCATATACCATTACTGAAGAATATAATTTATCCGGTGCAATACCATAATTTACAATATAACCAGTGGCTGTTTCGTCAAAATCCCATTTTATCCCGGCCTTTCTTGTATCCGGCTCATTGCGCACAACGGTGATATCATCAACGGCTGCCGGTGTCTGACCCTCTCTTAACCCGAATATCCTTAGATCATATAATGAGAATTTTCCATCCGGAACTCTTACATTCTCAATCCTGATAAATTTTGTTCTGACAGGATCATCAAGTACAATATAATCATGGCAAGCATCTTTGGTGTTGTTACTGTTATCAACAATTACATCCCATTTTTCCCCATCATCTGATGCAAGAATTTTATACTGGTAATAAATATCTCCGGATCCTGGTTTCAGGGTTGATTCATTATCGGCAAAATTAATCTGGATTGCATTGACAGTTGAATTATTGTCAAGCTCCACACTCAGCCATTCGCCCTCATCACCTGAAACAGCTGACCACCATGTCCTGATATCTTCATCGAAAGCATTTTGTTCAGGATAATCCTCAAGCGATGATGAAGCTTCAGCATTTTTATTGTATGATAATAACATCCAGCCTTTGAAAAGATCTTCTTTTTCAAAATCGACTTTATGATCGGGAATAACAGAAGGATAATCACCAAAAGCTGTAAAGGTTCTCATTACACCATCCTCATCGAAAGCAACAGGAAAAAGGCCAAGCCGACGTTCAAACATATGACGGATGGATATGGACATTGTTGCTATATGCCAGTAATTACCATATTTATCCTGGAATGTTGAACCGTGTCCTGCTCCTCCTGCAAAACCATCAGGTTTATAGGAATACGGACTGTATGTTTCATAAGTAAATGGCCCCAGTGGTGAATCAGAGGTATAAGCACCGTCGGCATAGGTTTTAAACTCAGTCCCGGGGGCTGCATATTGCAGGTAATAACGGTTATTATGCTTTGTCATCCATGCCCCTTCATTCCATCCGTTTCTTTCCAGTTCGTTCATTTCTCCGGGTACTTCCCATCCATTGTCTTCAGGATTATGTCTTATCAGGACTTCCGGTTCAGTAACAGCCTGCATTTTTGAATTGAGTTTTACCCCATAAATAGGTTGAACATTGGAACATCCCCAGTAAAGATACCTTTGTCCGTCATCATCCAAAAAGAAATGAGGGTCCCATACATCAAAAGGAAGGGTATCAGGATAAACCTGCCAGTTATCACTTAGAGGATCAGTAGTATAATAAAAGGGTTTTATTACTCCTGCCGAGGCAATATAAAAAACAGTGTCATTTATTGTTATTGCATCAGGTGCATAATCCTCAATAGGCAAAGAATTGATCTTCAGATACTCCCAGGTAAGCATATCATCTGAAATCCAGTATCCTCCGCTATGTGATGCAAAGAGAATATACTTATCCTTATATCTGATCATAGCCGGGTCAGCAGCTTCCCTGTAAGAAATATCTTCTGTGAACTGAAACCGGTAATTAAGATCAAGAGGATTACAATAAGTGTTTTCCTTCTCGGGCATCTCCCTTGAACAGGAAACAAGTATCAGAAGATAGAGTACAAGTGTTTTTTTCATTTTAAAAAAGATTTAAGATTAAACCATGCCATGCTAAGAATATATTTACAGCTAATTTGGTAAAAATAGTAAAACGTTTGTATTTGTCCTAATAATCAGGCACTTGTTAGAAAATTCCCCGGCATGCCGATTTGCTTGATTTTCTGGCTTTTCCGTGGAAAAAATGAAATTCTTATGCCTTTATTAGTCATCATTTTGGTATTTTTGTAGTATACTCTTTTCTCTTATACAGTCTATATAAGTAAATATATTTATAACTCAAAAAACCTGTCCGTATGAAAACCCGACAATCAACCATTAAAATTCTTACCAGATCATTTCTGGTGTTGTCATTTGCTGCCAGCATAATGTTGCTTGCCAATTGCAGTGGAACCGGTGGTAAAAAGCCCGGCGAGATAGATTCTACAAAAGGTCTGAAAGATTTCTATCAGGGTTATTTTGACATTGGAGTAGCTGTAGGACCTCATAATATTCAGGGAGAAGAAGCTGAATTAATAAAGAAACATTTTAACAGTATCACAGCTGAAAATGTTATGAAGCCCGGACCGCTACATCCTGAAGAAGAAAGGTATAACTGGGATGATGCCGATAAGATTGTGGATTTTGCCCAGGCCAACGGAATGAAAGTGAGGGGTCATACCCTTTGCTGGCATAACCAGACTGCTCCATGGATGTTTCAGGATGAAAATGGCAATCAGGTCTCAAAAGAAGTAGCTCTGGCCAGGCTGAAAGATCATATTACTACCGTAGTATCACGTTATAAAGGAAAGATATATGCATGGGATGTTTTGAATGAAGTAATTCAGGACAGTGATTCTGCCGGTCTTTACAGGGAAACAATGTGGTTAAAGATATGTGGCGAGGAATATATCTCAAAAATATTCCAGTGGGCTCACGAAGCTGATCCTGATGCTCTGCTGGTGTATAATGACTATAATACCGTTGATCCCGGAAAAAGGGACAGGATGTATACAATGCTAAAAAATCTTCTTGATGAAGGAGTACCGGTTCATGCCGTAGGTCTTCAGGGGCACTGGAACATAAGTGATCCCACAGAAGAGAACCTCAGGGCAGCAATCGAAAAATTTGCCTCACTGGGCCTGAAAATACAGGTAACGGAACTGGATGTTTCTATTTACTCATCAAGGGCTGATACAATTGATACAGGTTTTACCGCAGCCAGAGAACAACAACAAACTGATTTTTACAAAATGATCTTTGATGTATTCAGGGAAAATAAAGATGTGATCAACAGTGTAACCTTCTGGAATGTCACAGACCGGCACAGCTGGAGGGACAGACGTGGCATGAAAGTATACCCCCTGCTTTTCGACGAAAACATGCAAGCTAAAAAAGCATTCTGGGAAGTAGTAAAATTCTGACATAGAGAATTTTCCTTAATTAATAATATATTCTGCAAACAAATAATATCTCCTGCATCACTGGAGATATTATTTGTTATTTTTATTAAAAATTATAATTTCTATGAAATCTGTATACATTTCCTCTATGAGATCAATATTCCTTTATTCTGTCTTTCTTTTTTTCTTACACCAAAACGTTCACTCACAGGAATCACAGTCTGATCTGAGAAAAACCGGAGGGGTGTCTGTTCTTCTTATCGACACCGACAGGCCCCTTGGAAAGATCAGTGAAGGAGTATACGGACATTTTCTTGAACATATCAACCATTCTGTGGTTGACGGACTCTATGCCGAACAGGTTCAGGGAAACGGATTTGAAGGAAAAGATTTTGAGAGATACTGGAAAGTATATGGAGAAAAAGAGTCTGTTGAAGTTGTAGCAGCACATTCCGGTAACGGAGAAAAAAGTCTTCAGTTCACAACAAGAAGAAGCACGGCTGGCATAAGACAGGATCGTATTTATTGTGAAGAGGGGTTTACATATGACGGTTCAATATTGGTAAATATTACAGAAGGTTCGCCCCGTCTTATTCTGAGATTGAAAGATAATACAGGCAGAGCTATAAAGGAAATTACACTCAGGGTTCCGGGAAAAGGATGGAAAGAAGTACCCTTTTCCTTCTTATGTAATACAACTGATCACCAGGCATCCCTGGAAATTGAAACAAAGGGAACAGGCACCGTTATGGTGGATTTCATATCCTTCATGAGAGAAGATATCCGTAAGAACGGCCGTATCCGACCGGATCTTCTAAAAGCTCTGGATGATCTGAAAGCCCCTTTTATAAGATGGCCCGGAGGGTCCTTTGCTTCCAATTACAAATGGAAAGATGGTATCGGTCCTTATAAATCACGCGTATATCATCCCAACATTGACTGGGGTGGTTACGCTGATTATTATGGTTTTGGGACACATGAGTTCCTGGAGTTATGCCGGCAACTTAACACCGAACCTTTGATTGTTTTACCGGCACCCGGTACGACAGAAGAAGATATCAGATATGCAATGGAATGGGTACATTATCTTAATGACCCGGTTACCACAGAACATGGTAAACTGAGAGCTGCCCACGGACATCCTGACCCCTGGAATGTAAAATATTTCCAGATCGACAATGAACCCATGAATTATAATCTTTCTCCTGAACAATATGCTCAGCGTGTAAATCTGTATGGCCGTGAACTTCGTAAAATTGATCCTGACCTAAAAATAGTGGCATGTGGCCAGAAAAGATCCAATGATCTCAACTGGAGCCAGATAGTAATTGATATTGCCGGAGATAATTTTGATATTCTCGGATGTCATAATTATGAATATGAAAGTGAAAACTTCCAGTCAGGTATCATAAGAATTGAGAACTACCTCATCAGGCTTCGTGATTACATAAGAACATCCTCTCATCCCGACATTGAACTGGCTGTTCTTGAATGGGGTCTTTGCAGGTCTTATGACTGGAGAGCAGGACTTCACGCAGCCGGAAGCCTTATTATGTACGAGAAACTCGGGAAAGAACTCACCATGACCTGCCCCGCACTCCTGATGCGCAATACAAGCGATGATCCTACCTGGACAGCTTTTATTTATCATGACCATGTTTCATGGTTCCCCGGAGGAGGATATGTGGTCGAACGCTTATTCCGTGAACATTATGCTGAAACATTTTTCGCCTCAGCATCAGGTACTTTCAGTGATATAAAAGAAAGAAATCAGTTTTTCGATGATATTTCTCAAATGAAACCTGAAAACTGGAAACCCGGGACAGTCGATGCGATAGCCTCAGGATCAGCTGACGGAAAAAGAATAATCATAAAAGCCGTTAATTACGAGAATTGTAAAAATACCCTACTCGCACGTTTACAAGGCCAGGCAATAACTGAAAATGCCGGTGTTAAGATATTCACCATACAAGCCGGATTATATGACAATGCATCAATAGAGAATCCTGATGCTCTTAAACCTCAGGAAAGTTCAATGCCTTTTTCCAAAGATATTTCCATTGAACTGGAGCCCTTCTCTGTAGTGCTAATTGAAATTGTTATGGAATAATTTTTCTCCTCAAAACTCAGCTTCCCGAAGCACCCTGCCAGTAACTGTAAATAGCTGCTGTTTCTTCAAAACCGGCACGGACACCTGTACCTGAATAAAGGATTTGGCCATTCTTTTCATATTCAATATAATTTTTGCCGCTCAATGAACCCTGAAACAATCCGGGATTGAATATTTTATACAATGAATACATATATATTTTAATATACCAACAATTTAAAATAGGTATTGTTTCCCGTGTAGTCTGCTCACAGGATTGTACTATATCTTTTCATGAGATTCGTTTAGCCCTGAAAGATGTAAATCTTTGATCAATTGAGTCATTTCGTCCCTCGCTTCGGAGAAAGATTTATACTTATTAATTACTATTTTCCGGGATTTGTCCTTATTAAGAAAAGCAAGTCTGATATCATCGTTTTTTTCTGTCAGGGTCATATTCGCTCTGCTGTATGTCGTATAACTGCGGCGCGATCTGTAAATATTAAAACTGGTAAAACTATCAACAGGTAGCCATTTACCGTATTTCATTATACCAAAAAGAGCTGTGTAACTTTTTATTCTTCTTTTAATAAAATCAATTCTTGTCCCTTCATACGTAAAAGACATAAAAGCACCCGCAATTACAAGTATCAAACCGGTCCATTTAAAGTAAGTCCCGATTAACCCGAATATAATCAGGGAATAACCGGCAGCTCTTGCTGTTGATCCCATGAAATTGTCAATTTTATTATCTGATAGTAATAATTCAGTATTATTTGGTTGCATATTATCCCTTTGAGTTGTTGAAAAAAGTCCAATGCCATATCTGTTACAGTATAGGATCGCCGCAATAATCTCTTCGCTTACAATTCCTGCAGAATTTACCCATCCATACTTCATCAAACTGATCCATTACAGCACTTACCAGCTCTTTATCAGTTGTTACAATTCCCGATTCAAAGTTACGGGTATTATCCCCTTTCATACCTAATCCTGCTCCGGTCAGATTTGCAGACCCTGTATAAGCAAGTTTCCCATCAATGATAATATGCTTGAAATGGACCCGCGGACAAAGCTGTCTCTCAATATTATCCCACAGCAAAGGATATTTATCAAAGCTCTTCCGGAAATTTGCTCCCGGCTCTTTTGCATGCAGAAGTCGGATAGCTACTCCCTTTTTCACCAGACTATCCAGAACAGATAAAAATGAAAAGACTCTTCCCCCCTGCTTAACATGCAGATCCTTTATATCGGCCGTCCCAATCCAAACAAAAGATTTTGCATCTGCAACAGATTCTGTTACGTCTTTGTACAATTGTGAATTTGTTATGAAATGTATATAATTCATACTGTTCCTTTTTCTGTCCTGTTCTCCCACTCAGTTCTGTAATATTTTATACTACAGAAAGATATAAAATTTATTAAAAAAGAAATATTCTCTGCTAATAATTTTTCTGACTATTATCTGCAATAAAAAGGATATACGAATATTTTTATACATATTCCCGATTACTATCTTATAATAAGTTCTATTCTCCTAAAGACAAATAATTATCTGAACTTTATAATATTTATAATGTTATGATGATGTATCAAAGCATTTGATGAATCCAAATATTATATATTTATAGTTTCAAATTATAAGATAGAGCTACTTTAGAAAAAGCATTTTCTTAAAACAATTTCTCGGTATTATAAAGTATGAATCATAAGGCATTGAATACTGTCAGACCGGAACCTGTTACCCCGCCATGTAATAAAAAGATTTATAACACAGAAGAAGAGGCTCAGGATATGATCAGGTTTATTAAAGAGCACAGGAGAACAAGAGAATTATATGCATATAAATGTCCTGTTTGCGGTCTATGGCATCTTACAAGCAAAAAGAAATGAACAAGGAACATTTTTGTGAAAGCTGCATTGCTGCGCTTGAAAATACGAGTAAGATATATAAAACAGGAGATACATCAGTTACTGCCCTGCAGCCGTCAACAGTTATGCTGAAACCTAATGAACTGACATTAATAATAGGTCCTTCCGGTTCCGGTAAAACCACACTTCTTTCTCTTCTGGGTTGCGTAATTTATCCTACTACGGGGGATATCTGGGTCAATGGAAATCACGTCAATCTCCTCAATGAAGTTGAACTGGCCAATTTAAGACTTAGAAACATAGGTTTTGTTTTCCAGAGTTTTAATCTTATTGCCCCGCTAAATGCAATTGAAAATGTAATAATGCCCCTCAGATTATTAAGGTTACCTGAAAGCAAAGCTCGTGAGAAAGCTCTCGAAGCTCTGGAAAAAGTAAATATGACGGATAAACAAAAAAACCTTCCCAGAGAACTCAGCGGAGGCCAGCAGCAGCGTATTGCTATAGCCAGAGCCCTGGTAACAGAACCTTCGCTTATCCTTTGCGATGAACCAACAGCAGCTCTTGACACAAAGAGTGTGTCAATAGTTATGCAGGAACTTAAATCATTGGTCTCTGTGGGAAAATCAATAGCTGTTGTGACTCACGATAACCGCCTTAAACAATTTGCTGACCGTATTTTATATGTCAATAATGGTTTTGTTTCAGACACTCCACCGGAAGAAGAAATATTTACCTGAAATTTTCAGAATAACTTAATATCTGTAATTACAGTAATAATGAAAATGTATCATCCTTTATTCAAAATGCCGTAATAATTTAATCATCATGACATTGAAAAATTTATTTTTTTTACTACTGATTTTTTCGGTTTTGTTTTCCTGTTCGGGCAATAAGGAAGATTTTCCGGATCCTGTTGCTGATTCTGATCATAATACTTCAGAAAATGTACTTGTGAAAGAAGTTGTCGGAACAGGCAGGATAGAACCTGAGAACAGGATTATGTCGCTTGCCTCGGCAAGCGGAGGCCTAATTACCAATGTTTTTAAATTTGACGGTGACAGGGTAAAAAAGGGAGAAACAATAATTATTCTTGATGACGTTACAGAAAAAGCTAATCTTGATATTTTGAGATCCAGAATAAGAACCATGCAAATTCAGATTAGTCTTGACAGTTGCACTATAAAGGAAAGTGAAGTGAAACTTGCCAGTAATACACGTCTGCTTGAAAGCAGTCGCTCTCTATACCAGAATGGTGCAGAAACTGCGAAAAACCTGGAAGATCTTGTAACAGAAGTCAGCCTGTCAGAGATAGAGCTTGCCAGGAATAAGTATAACATGAAGAGCAGTGAGTCGAAGTTTGATGAACTGAGAAAAGAAGAGCATCTGGCAAAGGCAGAACTTGATCATAAGACATTGAAGGCTCCCGTTGACGGCATCATTCTGAACATGAAGGTTACAACAGGCAGTTCTCTCAGTCCACTTGCAGAGTATTGTGATTTTGCTCCTGATGGAAAGCTCATTGCAAGATGTGAGATAGATGAAATGTTTGCAGATTATATTAAAAAAGGACAGACGGCAAAAATAACTCTTGTTGGCTCCAATGATATAATAGCTACCGGAAAGGTTATAAGGGCTGCCCCTTCCCTCAAAAGAAAGTCGCTCTTTTCAGAACTTCCGGGAGATAAAGAAGACAGAAGGGTGAGGGAGATTTGGATAATACTTGATGAAGACACAGATCTTCTTTATAATCTGCAGGTTGAATGCATCATTTCTGTTAACGGATAAGCCTTAATCATGATCAAAACGGCCTATAAATTTCTTAAGTATGATAAGCCTAAAACTATTGGTGTCATTATTGGTATTGTAATATGTACTTTCTTAATAGGGCAGCAAGTTGGGATACTTACATTTCTGACCAGACTGATGGGAGGTCTGATAGATAATTCCGATACTGATACAGCTCAGATATGGATCGTCGATAAGATAACCATAAATGTGAACGAACTGGCCAGGCTTGATGAGAGCCTTGTAAGGGAAGTAAGGAGTGTTGAAGGAGTTAAAAATTCATATCCTGTTATTGTTGCAGGGGCAATAGCTACTTTTTCAAGTGGAAAAACAGTACCCGTAACTCTTATTGGCAGTGAACCACCACATTTCTCAGCAGGCCCGAATACAGGGAAAATAGCTGAAGGCAAATTGTCTGATCTTGTATTGGAATATTCTATCTCAGCCGATTATTACGATGCATCAACATTCTCCAATACCACCGACTTAGGAACAGAACTGGAATTAAACGGCAAAAGGGCTTTTATCAGATTGCAAACAATTGATGCACGGGGCTTTGGAGGGTCTTATATATATACCACAGTCACAAAAGCAAGATTCTACGCTAATTACCCGCAAGACAAAGTAAATGCCATAAATGTAAGCATCAAAGACGGATACACTCCTGAAGAAGTGTGTAACAGCATAAATAAAACTTTCCCCTCTGTAAGGGCCTGGGTTACAAATGATCTTAAAAAATCAACTATCCGTTTTGTTGTTTCCAGCTCCAATATTGGAACAAGCATTGGCTCTCTGGTCATATTTGCCATAATAAGCGGTTTTTTCATAATAGGACTCACACTCTATTCTGCAGCTATTGACAGGATAAGGGATTATGGAACCCTGAAAGCAATAGGAGCTACCAATCAGTATATAACAAAACTTATTTTAATTCAATCTTTTATTTCTGCATCAACAGGATTTCTCCTGGCATGGATGCTTCTGGAAGGCTTCCGGTCAGGTGTCGCAAAAGGAGGATTGATTTTCAGTCTGTCGCCAGCTTTACTGGTCGGACTATTTCTCATTACATTGATAATTTCCGGCGGAAGCGCTGTATTTTTTTCAATAAGGACTTTAAAAAATGTTGAGCCGGCATCGGTATTCAGAAATTAACAATACAGTCATGAATAACAGATATCTTGTTACAATCTTCATAATCGTTTTTTCAAACCAGCAATTCATATTTCCACAGATTTCAGATAAACAGTTATCACTTTCTTTCGATCAGGCAGTTTCCTATGCTTTACAGAATAATCCTGAGTATAAAATAAAAAACCTTGATTATCTCATTGCACAGGAACAACTCAAAGAAACACAGCTTCAGAGAGTGCCTCAGATCTACAGCAGGTATGACATTCAACGTAATCTGATAATCCCCTCCACACTGGTGCCAATAGGTCAGTTTAATCCTGATCTTCCGTCTGATGAACTGACACCGATAAAATTCGGTACAAACTGGTCATCTGGCATAGGATTATATGGATCCTTCATAATATTTGATCCTGAGGTATCGGGTAAAATAAAAGAACAGAGGGCATCAGTTGAGCTTATTGATGTTGAAAGAAAAATATCTGAAGCCGAGCTTATCAATGCTGCCGGAATGGCTTACACTGATTGTCTTCTGGCCAGAGAACAAGTGATGTTTGCAGAAGAAGATACCATTAACAGTAACCGTTTTCTGGCAGAATCGTATCTGCAATATGAGGCCGGAATGATCAAACAAACCGATCTTAATCAGGCAATCTTCAATCATTCAGGTGCCTTAAGCCGGTACAATGAAGCTGTCAGGATTTTATCCGCATCCTATAAAACTCTCCTTTACTGGATGGGTTATACTGAACAGGAATATACAGAACTGCTCTTAACCGATTCCCCCGGTATACTTATGAAACGGCTGGACAGCCTTGAATATGAGTCGGTAGAACCATCTCACTCGCTGACACATCTCAGATATAACGCAATAAATAATATTGACAAAATAAGACTCAAAAATGTTAAAGCAGGATTTTTGCCTGTTATTTCCCTTAACGGAATATTAGTCAGCGATTACTACAGCAATCAGTTTAATCCGGGAAACAAAAACTTATGGTTTGGTAACAGCAATATTAATGTTTCTGTGCAAATACCTATTACCGAAGGGATCAGCCGGACCAGGAAAATTGCACAGCAAAACTATCAGTTGGAAGCAAACCTTGAAGAATTTAATGCAGCTCTCAATAAAAAGGAACTGGATATCCGGAGGGTTTCTGATAATATCTCATTCTATAAAAAGGAAATGAATCTTCAGGAATCAAATCTCGAACTGGCACAGGAAAATCTGAATTCTTCCTTCAGCTTATTTGAGCAAGGCCGAATTCTTCCATCTGATCTGAATAATGCAGAAATTTCCTATAAACAGATAAAAATCGAATATCTCAAAGCCATCTACAATTATATCAATGCCCTCCTGGAGAAGAAAATGATAATGGAATCCTGATACTCTCTTTGAATATTTTTGTCATTTCGTGATCCTGGGGACAGGAAATCCTGTTATATACATATTTTATTTAAGTTCGCATTCAGAATTATCACCAGATTAATGGAAGGACTGTTTGACTATACTCTCTGGGGCTTATTCCTCGCCAGTTTTCTGTCGGCTACTGTCATCCCATTCAGTTCCGAAGCTATGCTCAGTTTTCTTATCGTAAAAGGAACAGATCCTTATGCTGCTGTTCTCGTGGCTTCTGCCGGCAACTGGGTTGGTGGAATGAGCAGTTATGCCATCGGATACATGGGTAAATGGGTGTGGATTGAGAAATACCTGAGAATAAAACGTGTTACTATTGAAAAATGGCATGACCGTTTGTATAAGAGAGGTGCTATATTTGCATTTCTTAGCTGGATGCCATTAGTGGGAGATGTTTTTGCTGTCGGACTGGGCCTTCTGCGCTCAAATATTATTATTACTGCCAGTGCAATGTTTGCCGGTAAATTACTCCGTTATATAATATGGGGCTGGCTCACAGGACTCGTTTTCTGAAGAAAGAATACATCTCTGTCTATAAAATCTGAATACTAACAGCACCCCGTTTCAATACCCATGAAAAAGACTTTTTTACAGGCTCTTCAACCAGTCTTTATACTCCGCCTTCTGAGCGTCAGTCATATTTGTACCATTATATTCAATGCTGTAATCGTTGAATAGCCAACGGAAAAAATTGGGGTTTGATTTTGCTTCACTCTCTGCAAAAGAACGAAGAGTAAACAATTCATTATCTTTTTCATTTTTCCCCTGTGAACTGACTTTCATCTGGTCATTTGCAAAATTCATGTTTCCCTCAAGCACTTTTTCAGCATTTTGGCGTATTGTTCTCATGATTAAAATATTAATTAAATAAAAAATAAAAAGAGAACTATATAGTTCCCTTTCTGTATAACAATATAGTCTTTCTTAGTTACATATCCATGACGTAATCATATAATTCTCTTTGTTCTACCGGTTTCATTCCTTATATTTTTAAAGGTGTGCAAATTTAAGTTTCATTTTCTTTGTTAACAAATCCAAGTGGTTTTTTAGACTGTTTCTAAATAAGCATCTGTTTGATATTCTTTAATATATACCTCTACAGAGAGGGAATGCTATGAATATTTTTCTTCAGGATATTAATACTGCGATGGATAAATAACCTCGTTTTGTTTATTTTTACATTCATGCAATATGAATGAAAAAGAAATAATACAGCTCATCCTTAAAGGAGACAGTGAAAAATTTCGTCTGCTTGTGGAAAAATATCAGAATATGGTATTCAGGACCTGTATTGGATTTGTTCACAACAAAGAAGACGCTGAAGATCTTACACAGGAAATATTTATCCGGGTCTATCAATCACTGTCACAGTTTAAAGGTAATGCTGCCTTTTCTACCTGGCTGTACCGTATTGCTATCAATGCGTCATTGAATAAAATAAACAGATCTCCTTTGAAATCATTTTTTAAGTCCCGCGATGAAAGACATGACACTGCAGGATCGGTAGAAAATATTTCAATATTTTCAGACAATGAGGATCCGGAAAAAATAATGATAACCCGTGAACATCGCGAATGGCTCGGGAAAGCTGTTGATTCTCTGCCGGACAAACAGAAAACAGCTCTTGTACTCAGCAGGTATGACGGACTTCCACAAAAAGAAATTGCTGAAATAATGAATACAACGGAAGGAGCTGTGGAATCTCTTTTACAACGGGCAAAAAACAATCTAAGGACATTATTGACAAGCGGCAGAAAAGATCACTGAATGATCCTGACTTTTCTCTTTTAAGTACCAGTTTTTAAGGTAAACTGTCATTTCCTGAAAGTCTTTTAGTATTCTTATTACTTAAGAAAACCGGTGGCCACCCTGAACACCCTTTCAAAACTATTGTCAACTTCAGTTTTTGATATATTCTCTGATAAGGGGAAAGGGTTCTCATGAATATAGTAATGTGGGAAATCCCAGACTTCAACATTACAAAAACCCTTCAGAGTTTTTACGATCCCATCAGAAGGGATAACCTTATCTTTTGCCAGCCCGATGGAATAGATCCTTTCTCCTATATTTGAAAGGGCTTTCTCTCTAAAAGTTCTAAAACGACTGTAATCTATCATGGATCTGAATGACATCCCTGCACTACTGTTCACCAGATGATCAATTACCGATTTCTTCTTCTTCAATTCCGTTTCAAAATATTTCAGATAATAACGATAAACCAGGTCAAAAGCGTTTTTATCCATAATGAATTTCGACTCACCACGCATATTACTGAAAACAGATCCACCACAAAACATAAACATCCTTGATTCTGAAAGAAGTCCTCCGGGATCAGCCATCATCATTATCTGAGCCAGAAAAGCACCTATCGAGTAAGCAAATATGTTCACAGTACTTCCTGCGGGAACAATTTCATGTTTCCCGTTCTTTATCATGGTAATCAGTTTTACTAAATCAAAAAGAGTCTGATAACCGGATTTTAGAAACCGTCTTGGATCATCACTAAGCCGGTCACTCAGAGTAATATTAGCGAAACTGGAATTCGGGATATTTCCTTTTAAACCTTTTTTTCTTCTGAAAGAATCAAGCATTGATCTTGGATCTCTCCAGGATAGCGGTGACCTGTTGACATGAAAGGAAATAGGGAACAGGATAACATATTGACCCGTTTCCGAGGCCAGTCTGTAAGCCCAGGTAAGATACTTGCTCCAGTTTCTTTCATTAAGTCCATGCAGAAGAAGTATCACTTTTGCAGAATTTTTATCAGCCGGCACAAAAACAGGATAAGAAAAAGTAATGTTTTCTGTTATTGAACGATCTTCTCCGCTGTAATAACCGGCTGAAATGCTGTCAGAAATAAAACTGGAATTGGCTATTCTGATGTCTGACCCGGGTATGGATATTTCATTAATACTGTGATCGAATAGTGAAACTAATTTTTTATGGCTGCTACTGTAACTCATAATCTCAACAAAGGAATTCACAGAAAAAAAAGGAAACAAAAAAATGTGTCTGAGACCTGAGATGTGGGATAAAAATCAAATGCCTGTGACGAATCCTGGTCATTGGGGATGAATAACCATATTTTTATTTCTGTGAAATAAGCCTTAAATCAATGTGATAAATAAAAATCCTATTTTTGTATGAGAAAAAGTCACGATAATGCCGGATTTTCAAAAACCTGTTCCTTCATATCTTATTGAAAAGAGAAATATTGTGAACCTGATTCTCTTCACAGCTCTCTTTGCTCTTATTTTCATTAATATTTATTCTCCTTTCGGTGCTGATAAATGGTTTAACCTTACAAGAATACAGTTTCTTACATTTTCAAGTCTTGTTATTCTTACCGGTGTTATGGTTGTTGTTATAAGCAGGATAATTATGTACCAGTTATCCAAAAAGTATACTATAAACCTGACTCACTTTCTCCTGTGGATAACAGCTGAAATATTTGCCATGGCTCTTTTTTATTCAATGTTTCAAAAGATTTTTCTGAATGATACAAGAGAATTAATTGTTCTGGTTAAAATGTCAGCGCGTAATACTGCGCTGGTTTTACTTCTTCCATATTCAGTAGCCTGGCTTTACCTTTCATGGAAAGAAAAAAAGGAACAAATAGAATTGTTTTCAGACACTCAGCGTGTTCAGGATACTACACCGGATATGATTCCCTTCTATGATGAAAAATCTGTACTCAGATTTTCCGTCAAGAGAGACCGGCTGCTCTACCTGGAAGCAAGCGAGAATTATATTACTATCTATTATCTTAATAAAGGAGTTATTTCAAAATACCTTCTCCGTGCTACAATGAAGCGAATGGAAGAAAATTTAACTGGTACTTCCATCCTTCGCTGCCATAGATCATATATGGTTAATTTTGAAAAAGTTAAAGTTATCCGGAAAGATAAGGACGGACTTAAATTACAGCTGGACCATCCTGAAATTATTGATATCCCCATTTCAAAAACATATTCGGATAATGTTATGCAAAAATTTGTATCATACAGCGATCAATAATTCGATACATTCTGATTCAAAAAAATATCATGGTATTTGGAAAACGAACATATGTTCATTTACTTTGAAAGGAATATAATATAACACGAATCAAACATGAAACTTAGCGGTAGTTTTAGATCAAAATTGAATCTTAGTATAGATATTATTATGTTCATTCTTCTTCTTGCTATGGCAGGCATAGGTTTTCTTATAAAATATGTGGTTGTCAGTGGTGAAGTAAGAAATGTAAAGTACGGTCCTTATGTTGATCTGGAATTTCTGGGTTTAACAAGACATCAGTGGGGGTCAATACATTTAATAGTGAGCATTATATTTTTGGTTCTTTTGGTTCTGCATATTGTTTTCCACTGGCGTTGTATCCTTTCAATATATAAATGTCTTTTCCCTTCACCTTTTACAAGGTCATTTATAGCTGTTATGCTGGTATTTCTCACGCTCTTTGCTCTTATTTCTCCATTTTTACTGAAACCCGATACTGTTCCTTTTGAGCCGGAATACAGAAACCGGAATTTTTATTTCCCTGAATCATCACAAAGCAATGCTACAGATGTAACTGAGCATGTAACTTTTTCAAATGTTTCTCAAAATGAAATTTCCCTTGATGTTAACCCCTCTGAAGATCCGGAATCAAGATCTGTAGTTTTATCATCCGAAGGAACAATACATCATGGTCCTGAATATGATCAATATGAGGTCTTCGGCTATAATACTCTCAACGAAATAGCTGAAAGATACAGTATTTCTGCAAATTCAATTGCAGATAAGCTTGGTATTCCTGCTAACCTTTCATCAGAAAGGTTGTCATGGCTCAGAAAGAGATATCCTTTTACCATGTCTGATGTAAGAAAGACCATTGGAGAATTGACTACACAGAAAAATAGATTGCGATAATTTTACTCCTCTTCAGAGCAGTAAATTGCCGCAATCATCTAAACATCTGTTATTGTATAATAACAAGTAACCAAAGAAACCTTTAAAAACTATTCTTTCTTCTCCAATTCTTCAAGCCTTTTCCCGATCTCATTCTGAGAACGTTTCAGGGCATCTGCTTCTGATTTGAGGAACTTCATCTCCTCCTCCCGGCTCATCTCCGGTGTCCATTGATTACGCGGCATATAAGCTGGCTGGCGAAAGGAAGGATTATAACCCCATCCACGACCGAAGCCTCTGCCCCAGCCCATACCTCTTCCATTTCCAAATCCTCTTCCCATTCCTCTCCCGGAGCCTTTTGTGTACCCCGGAGAATCAAATCCGTAACAATATCCAAATGCTCTTCCGGTTCCGGGACCCTGTCCCAGAGGTCCGCTACGATCTCCTGCTGGCATAATTTCTTTTTTTTTATTTTACAATTAATTATTCATTTTATACATGATGTCATAATTTTATCAGTTCCTAATTATGATATCATAATACAAATATAATAAATAAAGTGAACATATGTTCATATTGATGTAAAAAATTTATCTTTGAAAAAAATAACAGATAAAACTATCCTCAGTAAAAGACCTGGTTATAAAAACATATATCTCAGGTCAGGGAGATTTTACCTGATATAATTTTTTATGGTGTAAATATTATATGAATTTTGCAGAATCGTATTTTCTTTAAAAGACATTGAAACAATATATAATTCTTAGTATGAAAATCCGGCTGGGAAAAAAAACAGTGAATGATCTGGAAAGCTGGTTTTCTGATTACGTAAGTGCTTTCAGATACCAGTGCAAGGAATTACAGCAAAACATAAATTTAAAGATTGAACATACCGGCAGGGTTAAAAAGGAAATAATATCTATTGGAACTCAATTGGGGTTGGATAAAAACGAACTTAATCTGGCTGAAATAATTGCTTTGTTCCATGATCTTGGAAGGTTTGAGCAGTATGACAGATATAAAACCTTTTCTGACAGAAAGTCTGAGGATCATGCTGAATTGGGTATCAGGATCCTGAAGAAATATAATGTTCTGGACAGTCTGGATGACACTCTAAAAGAGATCGTTTTTTGCTCTGTGAAAAATCATAATAAAGCTTTTGTTCCGGAAAATGAGACAGACGGATGCCTCTTCTATTCCAGACTTGTGAGGGATGCTGATAAACTGGACATATACAGGGTGGTAACATCATATTACCTGCGGAATGATCTGCAGCATAATTCTGTACTGGAACTGGGACTTCCTGATACACCGGGAATATCAAAAGAAATATATGATATGCTTTTGGCCGGGACTATAGTTGATTCAAAATATGTTAAAAACCTTAATGATATGAAGTTACTACAAGCAGGATGGATATATGATCTTAACTTTCGTCCTACTGTTGAATTTATTAAAGAAAGAGGCTATATAGAATTATTAAGAAAAGCCCTCCCTGATACCAATGAGATAAAAAATATTTTTGATTCAATAAACCTGCATATTCAAAAATCTTACAATTGAGTATTCCGTCGCGGTTTATAATGAGGTGAATAGTGTTCAGGGTCCACTATTTCACAATATTTATCAATGATCCTCTTACAATCCTCCCAGGCATCTCTTTTAAGTGAGGGATTACGGAGAAGTGCTGCAGGATGATAGACCGGTATGGCCGGCCTGTTTTGTACATTGATCCATTTCCCATGGTCGCGAGTAATTTTGTAATCACTCCCTGCCATATATTTCAGTGCTGTAGCTCCAAGTAAAATCAATATCTTCGGGTCAATAAGATCAATTTGTTTCAATAACCATGGCATACATACCGATGCTTCAGCGGGTGATGGTGTCCTGTTGCCTGGAGGTCTGCATTTTACAATATTACTTATGAATAACTGCTGATTTCTGCTAAACCCGCAGGCTGCAAGTATCTTATCCAGTAACTGCCCCGACAGACCAACAAAAGGTCTTCCCTGAATATCTTCATCTCTGCCCGGGGCCTCTCCAATAATCAATACATGAGCCTTCATATTCCCCTCCCCAAAGATAACATGCTGACGTGTTTTAGCTAATTCACATTTTGTACAATGTAATATCGCATTTTTTAATTCTTCAAATTCCTGCATTATATTTCTGGTATATTTTTATTTATTAATCAGCACTAAGGAGATAACTATTTTTGCTTTATTGTAAAAATAATCAAATTCAGGCGCAGGAAAAAATCAGAATATGTTTCTAAACAGTAAAAAACCAATTGAAATGAATTGCAGTTTGTGTCAAAATAATCTGGATGCATATATAAAAGGCTCATTGTCATCAGCTCTTGAGACTGAAATAAAGGTTCACCTCAAAACATGCGATGAATGCAGCCATTTATACAATGCTCAGATTCTGGCAGACAGAATTATCGATTCCGAAAAGAATACTGAACCTAATCCTTTTCTCAGCACCCGGATAATGGCCCGTATCGAGAATATTGAAGATCCGGTACATCACTCTCAGAGGGTAATAAATATCCTGAGACCTGCACTGATAACCCTTTCTCTGGCTGCTGCTATTTTCTTTGGTGTCATGATAGGAAATCTCTCTTTTCAAAATTACAATGCAAACATGATTCCGGCCGAGCTTACCATGATTGATGATGCTGCACTGGAATCAATTGATATACTTTCAACCGAACAGCAAATATACGATGAGACCGGAAGATAAATATAAATGGATGATATGGGCAATTAGCTTCCTGGCAGTAATGAATATTGCCACAATCGCTACTGTCATATATAACCGCCAGAAAACTGCTGAAGAAATAACTGTGCAGGAACCTATTGAAGTTCAGGCAGGAAACAGGTCTATGAGATTCAGCCAGAGATATTTCCGCGATCAGCTTAATCTAAACAGAGACCAAATGATCATATTCAATGAACATAACATACAATTCCGGCAAGAGGTCAGAGATATTAATCTGGAACTGATCAATATCCGTCAACAGATGTTAGAGGAAATGTCTGCCTTAAAAAGTGATACTGCACTCCTTAACAGACTTTCAGATTCGATAGGATATCTGCATTCAGAACTCAAGAAAATAACTTATAGTTACTATCTGGATATTAAAAATATCTGTGATGAACAACAAAGACAAAAACTGGAATCATTATTCGGAGGATTATTTACAATAGATGCCGCACCAGGACAGTATGGCCGGCAAAGAGGTCAATATGGAAGAGGACAGGGAAGAGGATTTAATAATTTTAATAATAATTAATTTTTATGACTATGAAAGCAAAAATTTTCTTTACAGTGTTAGCCTTGATGGCTTTTACAACGATGGCTGTTGCCCAGGACAAATCTCCTGAACAACAAAGTGAAACACAAGCTGCCAACAGAACCTTTGTTGATGCTAATAATAACGGTATAAACTATTACGCCGAACAAGGTGGCAGATTTTTCATGAACAGGCGTGGAATGGGTAATGGACCTGCTATGGGATATGGACCCGGAATGGGTTACAGAAGAGGTATGGCCCCTGGCCAGGGCCGTGGAATCGCCAGAGGTCAGGGTCGTGGATTTGGACCTGGCCAGGGCCGTGGTCTGGCTCCCGGGGGAAGATACTTCGTTGATGAAAATAAAAACGGAGTCTGCGATCTGTATGAAGATGTACAAGAGAACAAATAATCACCGCTGCTAAATTAAGCCAACGGAATCTCGTTCCCCTATTTTTTTCTTCATACAATAAAATGTAAATTTAATATGTACCCCCATTATAAATGGGGGTATTTTTATTTTATATACTTATTTACTACTCAACACCCCCTTAATTTAAGGGGTTAATTTTATTTATTTTATATATTTTTACATATACACCCCTTTTTTATAAGGCATATTTAAATTTTTTGTATTTTTGTACTGTAAATTTTACTAATCAAAAATACAGATCATGAAAAATCCATTTAAAATTTTGGCGGGAATAATATTATTAAGTTTAATTTCTTCCGGAAAAGCTGTAGCACAACAATCGAAAAATAATTCCCCTTTCAATATATCTGCAGACTTTTATACCAATTACTTATGGAGAGGATCCCGTTTCGGTACCGGACCACATATTCAACCCTCTATAGAATTCGTTAAAGGAGGATTGACAGTAGGAGTCTGGGGGTCTTTTGATTTTCATGGTTATGCTGAAGCAGATCCGTATATTTCATACTCTTTTCCGTTCGGACTAAGTCTCGGACTAACAGATTATTATTATCCCGGCTCATCTTTTTTTGATGCCTCTGTTGAAGACGGGAATCATGCTTTTGAAATTAATGGTTCTTACAGTATCGGTGGATTAAGTCTTGGCGCTAACTATATTCTGAATGAAGCCGGAGGCGCCGGATCAGCAGGCAATGATCTCTATTTTCAGGCCGCTTACTCATTCGGCTCATTTGATCTCTTCGCAGGAGCAGGTAACGGATGGCATACCACTGATGGTGAGTTCAATTTTTGTAATCTGGGAATAGGTACTACTAAATCAATAGAAGTAACTGAAAAGTTATCCATCCCGGTGACGGGCCAGGTAATACTTAATCCCGACAAAGAACAATTATACTTTACTGTTGGATTCTCTTTCTAGATCAGAAATTAAAAACAATAGGACAATGAAGATATAAGCCCCATATTTTTCATACACAAACATGAATGATTAAAAATGTTAATGTGAGCATAATACGTTTTCAGAGTTAAGGAAATTTTTATTTACTTTATTTTTTATAGAATGAAAAATTTTTACTATGAAAACAAGGGGCAGATCTTTACCTATACTGCTAACCTTAATATTGTTTATTAATTCTTGCTCAGAAAGAAACATATCTGCATGGGATAGTCTCTACCCGGAAATCCTTGACCAGATAAGCATCCCTGAGTTTAGCGAAACAATCTACGATATTACTGACTTTGGTGCCAAAAATGATGATCCTGCTTTTCTTAACCACAATGCAATAAATTCGGCTATTGATACGTGCAGCAGTAACGGAGGTGGTATTGTACTTATTCCCGAGGGCAGGTGGTATAGCGGTCCGCTGCTGCTTAAGAACAACGTTAACCTCTATATTTCAGAAGGAGCTTCACTGATCTTTGCTTCTGATACATCATTATATCCTTCTGTGCTGACAAGGTGGGAAGGAATGGATTGTTACAATACTTCTCCCATGATATACGCCCATGGGCAGGAAAATATAGCAATAAGCGGAAAAGGAACAATAGATGGAGGCGCTTCACAGGAAAACTGGTGGGGAATGAAAAGGCTCACTCCTGTTCCCGGAAAAAAATTAAGAGGAAGACCTTTGCTCATGGCATGGAATGAAAATAATACTCCCCTTGAGGAAAGAATTCTCAGTCCGGGAGATAATTTAAGACCTCAACTGATCAACCTGTATAAATGCAAAAACATCCTCATAACCGATGTAACTCTTACCCGGCCGGCTTTCTGGACTATCCATCCTGTTTTTTGTGAAAATATTACTGTCAGGGGCCTTACAATAAACACCGTTGGGGCACCTAATGGAGATGGCTGCAATCCTGAATCATGCAGAAATGTTCTCATTGAATCCTGTTTTTTCAATACAGGAGATGATTGTATTGCAATAAAATCAGGACGAAACAATGATGGCCGAAAATGTAACATCCCTTCTGAAAACATTATTGTCCGTAATTGCCATATGCAAAACGGACACGGAGGTGTTGTAATCTGTCTCTTATACACATCT
>LSQX01016605.1_pt2 | contig 58969 bp, 45 predicted proteins | sample 654561 | NCBI WGS metagenome assembly LSQX01 (sample SAMN04489861, study PRJNA283612) | anaerobic digester metagenome | isolation source: 4 biogas reactors fed with cattle manure at either 37C or 55C with and... | place: Denmark: Kongens Lyngby | collected 2014 | reverse complement strand
AATTAAATTTTGCAAGTTAATTGCCGGTATGCTATCTGGTGTCTTATCTGTAAAATAATTCTTTGTTAAATTATAAAATAATTGTATTATTTCAATATCAAATTCACCGTCAATTCTACATACCTTACTTTTGACTACACCTGAATCAGTTTTAATAATTATCATTGCTGAACTTGTGCCGAGCGTTACAAGTTCAATTCTTGAACATATGTTAAGTTCTGAAATAGGTGTGCTTGCAACAGCAATGCAGTCAGTTATTTCAGAAAGCAACAAACAAGCATTTTTGAGAAATAGAGACGGTTCGCATTGTTCTAAGTCAAGTTTTGCCTTAATTGCATATTTATCAGCTGCAGTTAATGAAATTTTGGGCATCAGATATTCAACATAATATCTGTAGCCTGCTCCGGAAGGGATCCTGCCAGCAGATGTGTGAGGCTGGTCAATAAATCCGATTTTTGTAAGATTTGCCATTTCATTACGAATTGTTGCAGATGAAATTGATGAGCCAAATACAGTGGTTAAAAATTTTGATCCGACAGGTTCGCCGGTATCAATAAAATGCTCAATAATCAGAGCTAATAATTTTTTCTGTCTTTGAGTTAAACTCATTATCTCACCTCTTTTCGTTTAGCACTCAAAATAAAGAGTGCCAAAATCTAACATCACTATAACAGATTTTAGCACTTTTGTCAATATTAAATTTGTAAAATAGTTATGAACACATCACGACACATCGGCAAATTCGATATATCTATGCCCATTATCTGCGATATATTCTTTTCTGCCTGCGAGATTATCACCCATAAACAAATCAAATATATCACTCATATGAAATATATCATTATCTGCTTCAATTTTTATCAATCGCCTTGTTTCCGGATTCATTGTAGTAAGCCACATCATATCCGGATCGTTTTCACCAAGACCTTTTGAGCGTTGAATGGTATATTTATCATCACCGATTTCACTAAGTGCAGCAGTTTTCTCTGCTTCAGTATATGCAAACCAAGTTTGACCTTTGGAAGTAATCTCATAAAGCGGAGATTCTGCGATAAAAACTTTACCCTCTTTAATGAGAGTGGGCATAAGACGATAAATCATAGTCAAAATTAATGTTCGAATATGAAAACCGTCTACGTCGGCGTCTGTGCAGATAATTACTTTGTTCCAGCGAAGTTTCTCAAGATCGAAAGTGTACATGTCTTTCTTTTTTGTTTTAACTTCTACACCACAGCCCAATACCTTGATTAAATCAGTAATTATTTCATTAGCGAATATTCTTCCATATTCAACATTCAGGCAATTTAGAATCTTTCCTCGAACGGGAATTACAGCTTGGAACGCAGAATCACGTGCTTGTTTGCACGCACCTAAAGCTGAGTCTCCCTCAACTATAAATATTTCACGTTCATTAACATCTTTACTTCGACAATCAACAAATTTCTGCACACGATTTGTTAAATCATTTCCCCGTGAAATTGTATTTTTAAGCTGCTGTTTTGTTGTTTCTGCTCGAACACGAGAACGCATATTGATCATAACTTGATCAGCAATTTTCTCTGCTTCAGCTTTATTTTCAAGAAAATATACTTCAAGGCAATGCTTGAAAAACTCATTCATTGCATCCTGAATGAACTTGTTCGTTATACTTTTCTTTGTTTGATTTTCATAAGAAGTATGTGTAGAAAAGCTTGATACAACAAATACCAAACAGTCTTCAATATCCTGGAAGCTAATTTTGCTTTCATTCTTTGAGTATCTGTTTGTCTGTTTAAGATAAGCATCAACCTGAGAAACAAATGCTGATTTCGTTGCTCTATCAGGACTTCCGCCATACTCCAGGAAGCTTGAGTTGTGATAAAACTCTTTCATTTGACGCTTATTTGAAAAACAAAGTGCGGCTTTTATCTTTACTCTATAGTCGGGGAGGTCTTCCCTGTCGCGACCTTTTCGTTCAGCTTCCCAAAGTTGAATTCCTGTAAATGCGTCATTGCCTACATATTCGTTGATATAGTCCTTTATGCCGTTTTGGTACAAGTACTCAAACTGCTCAAATTTCCCCGGAGATGTCTCATTCTTTAATATAAATTTAATATTTTCATTTATAACAGATTGACGACGTAATATGTCCTGGAAAAACTCAAGAGATATTGAAATATCAGTAAATACTTCTAAATCAGGTTTCCAACGGATACGAGTACCCGTATCTCTTTTGTTGTACGGTTCTTTATTAAGATCCCCTACAATATCGCCTTTTTCAAAATGCAAAGTATAAAGAAATCCTCCGGCGTGAACTTCGGCATCCATATATTCACTGGCATATTGAGTTGAACAAAGACCGAGACCATTAAGCCCCAATGACATTTCATAGCTGCCGCCTTCATTGTTGTCATATTTGCCACCGGCATATAACTCACAGAAAAGCAGTTCCCAGTTATATCTCTGCTCTTTTTCATTATAATCAACAGGTATTCCTCTGCCGAAATCCTGTACTTCAATTGACTTATCAAGAAATCGAGTGACAATAATCTTGTCACCAAATCCTTCTCTTGCTTCATCTATAGAATTTGAGAGTATTTCAAAAAAGCTTTGCTCGCAACCGTCAAGACCATTAGAGCCAAATATAACTCCCGGTCTTTTTCTTACTCTGTCGGCACCTTTTAAACTTGAGATGCTCTCATTGTCATATTTTTTCTTTTTAGCCATAAAACAACCTCATATTACTAACAAAAAACGACCGATCGGCCGTTTTTGTTAATGTTAGCCTTCAGGAGAAACCTCAACATCAGTAACATTGAGAGATACCCAACCGGATTTACCTTCATAGGAAGTAGCTCCCCAATTACCGGTAACATCAGTTGAAGTAACTGTCAACACAGCACCTTGTGGAATTTTTACAAGAATAGTACCATTTTCAGCAGCTACACTTCTTAGGTTAACTTCAGATGCGATTACTTTATATGTTGTTGAAGCGGTATTTGCAGAATTATTTGAAACAATGGGTAGACCATTTGCATCTGTTACAATTTCACCAGCTACGTTCGTGACATAGGGAGAGTTTTGAGCAGGTGAACCGGTCTGCTCTGCTTCAATTTTAAGATCCGATACTTCTGCTTTCAATTTGTCAATTTTTTTACCACGAACACTTGCTACAATACAAGCAATGATTGCAACAGCTAATACTCCGTAAAATACTCCACGAATAATATTAAATTGAAGTTTATTAAATCTTTTGTATGGTGCTGACATAAGTATTCCCCTTCACGCATTTATTCAATTTATTATACTACATAATGTGCCATATTGTCAAGCAATTAATTCCAAAAACCAACTTTTTTCTTGACTTTATGGAGAGTTTTTTGAGCAACATATTGAGCCTTTTGTGTACCTTTTGTTGCACATTCCTCAAGATATGCTTTTTCAGCAAGGATACGTTTGTACTCGGCTTGTAAAGGTTTGAGTTCTTCTATAACGGATTCAGCAACAGCTAATTTAAAATCCCCATATCCTTTGTTTTCAAATTCTGTTTCGATGTCATCATAAGATTTTCCTGTGCAAACTGAGTAAATGTTCATAAGATTTGCTACTCCCGGCTTATCATCACTAAAATAAACACGAGCATCTGAATCAGTAACAGCACTCTTAATTTTTTTGACAATTACATCAGGTGTATCATCTAAAAGAATAAATGCTTTATTGTTGGGGTCAGATTTACTCATTTTCTTGGTGGGTTCGGCAAGTGACATAATTTTTGCACCGGATTGTTCTATAAGAGGCTCAGGTACTTTAAGAACTTCTCCGTAAATACCATTAAAGCGTTCTGCAATATCTCTTGTTAGTTCAAGGTGTTGCCGCTGATCTTCACCAACAGGTACATAATCAGCTTGGTAAAGTAAAATATCTGCTGCCATAAGTGTAGGATATGTAAACAAACCCACATTGACATTATCAGAATGCTTTGCACTTTTTTCTTTGAATTGTGTCATACGAGAAGCCTCGCCAAACATGGTATAACAATTGAGAATCCAAGCAAGCTCAGAGTGCTGTGGGACTTGAGATTGCACGAAAATAATATTTTTTTCCGGATTAAGTCCTAAAGCAATTAAAAGAGCATATAAATCTCTTGTACGTTTTTTCAAATCTTGAGCTTCTGTGCGAATTGTGATTGAGTGTAAATCTGCACAACCGAAGATGCAATTATAATCTTCTGCCATTTTTGCCCAATTTCTTAAAGCACCAAGATAATTTCCTAATGTAGGAGTGCCTGTAGGTTGAATTAATGAAAGAACAACTTTTTCGTTTGCCATGATTATTAAGACCTTTCAGATAATTTACGAATTAGAAGTGTTATAAAGAACATCATTGCACTCGTCAGTACTATCGTAGCTCCGCTTGATGAATTGATATAAAAAGATAAAATCAAACCGATTATGCCCGATAAGAGCGAAATGCTAATGGTATATATTAAATGCTGTTTTGAATTTTTTGCAATATTTCTTGCAGCTGCTGCAGGTAATATCAGTAATGAATTAATAAGTAAAACACCGATCCATTTTATTGATAGCATTACAACTACAGCTACCAATACGACAAAAATATTCTCTATAAGTCGATGCTTAATTCCCCTGCTTGCCGCTAAATCAGCATTCAATGACACCAGCAGTAGCTTATTATAAATCAGTCCCCATATAAGTAAAACTACTATCAGTAATACGAACAGTAAAAGTAAATCTTTTGAGGTTATTGCAAGAATATCACCGATGAGATATTGTGAGTATTTTGAAAAACCACCACCGATTGATAATATGACTAAGCCCAAAGCTACCGAAGTTGAAGAAAATACGCTGATTATTGTATCTGCAGATGCGGAATTAGTTGCTTTAACTTTCATTATTATCAATGACAACAATATTCCGAATGCAACCATTGATATTAACATATTGTCAATACCAATCATTACACCGATTGCAATGCCTGTTAATGCAGAATGCCCAAGTGCGTCCGAGAAAAACGCCATCTTATTATTTACAGTCATCGTACCTAAAGTGCCTAAAAGCGGAGAAATAAGCAAAACAGCAATAAAAGCATTGACCATAAAACCGTATTGCGTCCAGGAAAAAGGTAGTTTTTCAAAGAGAGCATATAGAATATCCATCACAAACCACCAAATTCTTTCTTAAATTCTTGTGATGAAAAAACCTCGTCAACTGTTCCGTAACAGAGTACGGATTTATTTAATAAGACGACTTTATCTGCATACTCACGAACCAGCGACAAATCATGAGAGACCATTGCAACTGCAATATGACGCTCATGATAGAGCTTATGTATCATTTTATAAAATTTCTCTGTGCCAACTTCATCTACGCCCGAAACCGGTTCATCCAAAATTAATAAATCCGGCGACGGATTAAGTGCAGCAACCAACAACACTTTTTGCAACTCACCGCCGGAAAGGCTGCCAAGTTTCCTACTGATTAAATCAGCACATCCGACTTTGTCTAAATCAGCTCTTATTTCTTCAATAAGTGACTTTTTTTTCTTAAGCCAGACCGGTGTTTTTGTCCGACCGCTTAGGAGAAAATCTTCTACACTTATCGGCATTGTTCGATCAAAATCAAGAATTTGAGGAACATATCCGACGGTAATATTTTCAATGTTTTCTCCGGTGCAATCTTCGTGAATGACCTTGCCTGTGTGGTTTATCTCCCCTAATATTGAACGCAGAAGAGTTGTTTTCCCTGCACCGTTTGTACCAATAATGGCAGTCAGTTCTCCACACTTCACCAGAAAGGATACATTTATTAAAATCTTGTCTCTTCCTTTTTCGACAGACAAGTCATCAATTTTTATTTGACACAATCCACATCCGTCGTGACAAGGCATATTAGGCTCCTAAATTCTGATAGTTTTGCTTCATTGAATTGATATATGAATTAAGCTCATTGTTTCCGGATGTAATCGGATCAAGCAAGATAATTTTAATTCCTGTTTCTTTTTGAATTGTGTTGGCAGCAGTACCGGTATAATCGGTTGGTACTAAAATAGCCGTGATATTCTCATTATTAATTATATCGCAAATCTCTGCAATTTCTTTTGCACCCGGTTCAACTCCAGAGTCGCTTTCTATAGTTTTTACTATTGTGGCACCTGTATCTGCAATAAGATAATCAAATCCTTCATGGAAAGAAACAAATCGTTGACCTTCGAGATTGGGTTTCTCTTTTAGTTCATAAAGATTATTTACATAATCATTATAACGCACTGCCATTACATCTGCATAAGCAGGAAGCACAGCAACTATTGCAGTATAAATAGTTTTGCATTCCTCAATGACATTATCAACTGAAAGCCAATAATGCGAGTTGTTTTCAATTAAAGTTGAACCGACGAATGCATCTTTTATGTTAATACCCGGAATTTTTGAAGCAACGTCTTCCAAAAAAGGTTCCATTCCGGCACCGTTGATAATAAACATATCACAATCGGCAAGTTTCTTCATATCCTCATTTGTCAATGAATAATCGTGAAGACAACCACCGTGGTTTTCAGTCATATTGAGAAGGGTTATTCCTTCAATATCTTTGACTAAATTCTGAGTAATTATATACACAGGATAGCAACTTGCTACAATGACAAAATCACTTTTCTCTTGCGGAGTACAAGAGCAAAGCGATAACAAAATGACGGCAAGAATTATACAAATTATTTTTTTCATAATTATTCCAAAATATTACTTGTTATATAGTCAATTCCCCAAGCTACTAAATCTTCAGCAGCTTTTTTATCATCACATGTCCAGCAGTTAACCTTAATACCATTGTAATGTAAGTTTTCAATAATATCTTTAGTTAAAGATGTGTATTTAATATCTAAGTCTAATTTATTTGCTTTAAGAATTTCTATTAAATCATGAGAATAGTCATCAACAAGATATTGTGCAATGGTATTGGGATATTTAGCCCGTAAGTCGATTAAATTATCAAGCTCAAAAGAGATAAATATCGTATTATCAAGATAATCAAATTCTTTTATGATTTCTGCGATTTCATATATTTCGGCTGCTTGGAATCTGTTTTTAAGCTCTAAAACAGCGATTTTATCGTATTTTTCGCAAATTTTAATATAATCAACGAGTGTCGGCATACGAAGATCTCGACGAATCTTTGTACCGTCTTTATCAAATAAAATTAAATTTTGCAGAGTTTCCATGCTGGTTTCTTCAACAGTCATGTTATCACCGGCAAGACGACCGGTAGTGTCATCGTGGAAGATAACAAATTTGCCGTCGCTTGTGATATGAACATCTGTTTCAATTCCGAAGTATGAACGATTGCCCGCCGCTACAAATGCAGAACATGTATTTTCAAGTTCAATTCCTGATAATCCTCTGTGTGCAATAATTTTAGTATTACCACGAGATATTTTAATAGTATCCATTTTCTAACCTCTTTAACTGTCTTATATCGCTACCACAAAATTTTAATGTTATGTAATTCCCCAAAAGTCGTGATGTAATTCTTCTTGTATATTTTTTTTCAAGCTCAGTAAATGTCAGATTTGTACTGATGATTGTCGGTAAACTCCTAAGATTACGAGTGTTGACAATATTGTAAAATGCAGCAATTGTAAACTGAGTTGAAAATTCTGCTCCGACATCATCTATAATGAGCAAGTCGGCTGAGTTTAATAATTCGGCAGTGGTTCCGTCATTACGATTAAACTTTTCATCTTCAAGTTGTGCAAACAGGTTTTGAGCCGAATCATATACGACGTTATATCCTCTGCGAATGGCTTCGCCGGCAATAGCCAAAGAAAGATGCGTCTTTCCTAAACCTGTTTCTCCCATCAAAAGCAAGTCCGGATTCTTTGTATCAAATTCCAACGCATATTCCTTACAGTAATCGAAAATCTTTTGCATTTGTATGTAGTCGCAGGTATTGTTAACTGTTTCTTTTGAATAGTAGTTTAAATCAAAAGTATCAAATGAAGACAAACGCAGCGGAGAATTTGCAGATAAATCCTCAAAGGAATATTTTCGAAGTAAATCCCGCATACAACTACAACGATGATTGTCGTATATACCACTGTCATTGCATAAACTACAAGTATATTTTATTTCAAGATAATCAGCAGGATAGCCGCCTTGTTTGAGAAGATGTTGAATTTCCTCTTGAACTTTCAGGTTTTTATCCCGCAATGAATCCATTTGTTTTTTGATGATTTCTTTGTTGCCTTTTGCGTTGGTAACTGTATTAATTATTTCTGAACTTGCACCGGCTAAACTGAGTGCTAATTCAATATACTGAGGATATTTTTTTTCTATCTCTTCCCTGTGCTGTTCAAAGACATACTCGGCGTTCTGTCTGCGACGAGTAAGTTCATTGTTAGCTTTTTCATATACAGCATCCGAATATGCCATAAGACACCTAATCTTTCTTCCTGAATTTGGGAACTTTGCTTGTTTGTTCTTCTGCTTGTTTCAAGTCATACGAAGAATATTTATTGAGATGATTTTTTGATGCTGCTGCTTCTTTTTCGACATCATTCAATGTTATAATACCTTTTTGATACCAATCAGCAAGAATTTTATCCCAATAATTAATTTGATATTTCCCGATACTGTCGAACATTTTGTAGTAAGCAGCGGAAATAATCTCAATTGAAAAATTGTATGTAATATACCATTTTTCAAACAATGCTTTAATTTTTGGCGATGGTTTTTTCTGTTCAAATCCTACATTGTCTACAAATTTACTCCAGGCAGTATCAAGATCTTCGTAGGTGGTTATCAGTTGAGCAGCTTCATCGACAGTAGTAATTCCACGATTGCCCCAGTCTTTAGATAATGTCTTGATGAAATTCATGTTAAGTTTGCCTTTCGACTGTGCATAATGAACCAGCATTAAAATCACATCACAAGGCAAGCCATAAGTGTCGTTAATCATCAATAATGTAGCTTGTGTGTCATAACCGACAGTTTTGCCGGATATTTTTTGATATTCTCTGAAAAGATGTGAAAGTCCTGTATCTTCGGCACAACGAAGTGCTATTTGAGCTTGAGTCGGCTTAATAATCGGAATTTCAATATTTGTTTTAGAAATATTTTCAGGTGTACCTTTTTCTGATGTGTCTTCTTTGGTTTCAGCAGAAATATTTATAAATTCTGCTGAATCAGATTTCATCACAAGTCCTGCATCAATCCAATAATCAAGAGCATCTTCAATTTCGGCAGGAGATATACCCAAATCCGCCGTTATCTTTACTATGTCAAATTTTTTATCTAAATGACGATAAAGCCAGAGCAAAACCTTTAATGACGTTGCACCGGCTAATTTAATGTGTTTATCAACTATTGAAGTTGGTATAACAAAGCAAGATGTTAAAGCGAAAGGGTTTATTTTATAGTTCATTTGTTTCAAAACATGATATATCTAATTTATCAAATTTTTTAATAAAATTAACAAAAACCGATTTGATTTTTGCAGCACCGCCAAATTCGTTAGATTCAATATTTAACGGTAATATCGGGTCATGTACAGAAAGACGCAATAAAAGCCAGCCATTTCCTTTGTTTTTATCGAAAGACAACCTAATTCCCTCGTGATTATCATTTGCAATAGTTATAAAATCAAACTGTTTTGAGTAATTTTCCAGTTCTTTTATTACATTATTGCCATAGGTTCTGAAATCACTATCAAGAATCTTTAATCTGTATTCGATAGCCTCTTTCGGTTCTTTAAGAGAAATAAGAAGATCAGAAATATCCTTGTCTTCTTTTCGCAGTTGAGCAAATTTAATGATAATTTTTGTAATTAAATATGCCCCATCATCAAGAAAGTAATTTTCTTTAAATGCTGCATGTCCGCTTGTTTCTATTGCAAGAGGAGCTTCAATGTTGTTGTCATTCAATCGTATCGCTTCATTGATAACATTCTTATATCCCCTTTTGAACCTATGGTGCTTGCCGCCCAATTCTTCAATAAAAGTTTTAAGACCATCACTTGTAACTGAATCGGTAACAATAGTACCGCCCGGATAATCTTCAAGCACAATGGCTGATGCAAGGGCAACCAATCTGTTTCGATTTATCTCATTTCCGTTTGAGTCAACACAAGCTGCTCGGTCAACATCAGTGTCAAATATAACACCTAAATCTGCATTATGTTCTTTTACGGCATCACATATAGATTTCATTGCGGTTTTATCTTCAGGATTCGGGATATGATTCGGGAAATTTCCATCAGGTTCTAAAAACTGACTATGACTTATATCCGCACCGAGAGGTTCAAGAACTTGTGTGGCATAAAATCCGCCGACTCCGTTCCCAGCATCAACGATTATATGAATATTTTTAAGAGGTTTGTCGCCGTTATCAAGAGCTTTCAAAATCATTGAGCGAAGGTCTTGAGCATATCTTGACATAAATTTTACTTTTTCGATTTTACCGGGTTGGGAATAGGGATAGGCATCAAGATTTTCTGCATATCCGATAATTTTGTCAATATCGGAACCTTCAAAACCACCGTCTTTTGTGAAAAACTTTAGTCCGTTTTTATCATAGGGGAGATGACTGGCAGTAATTTGAATTGCACCCGTACAACCCAGTTTTATTGTTGTCATAAACATAGCGGGAGTTGATGACATTCCGCAAGAGACGCAGTCCACACCAAGAGACAATAAACTGTTTTCAACACATTTTCTTATTCTTTCACTTGAAAGCCGAGAATCAAAACCGACAGATACTTTCATTTTTGAAGGAGATATATTTGTCTTTTCTTCGAGTACATTTACAAAACCGAAGACGAGTTTCTTAATTACATCATCGGTTAAGTTATTATGCTCACCTAACGCAATACCGCGAATATCGGTACCGCTTTTCAAGTGTTTCAAGTCCATAAATGCACCTCCAAACAGCCAATATATAATAACATTTTTTCTTTATTTTGTCAATGCAATTACAATAAAAAATTAATATGAATTAGTAATGTTATCAATATTAAAACCAATTTTTCTTTTTGAAATACACAAACAGCCCTAAACTAACCAATAAGTTTAATGCAATAGCATAAAGATAACCATATCTCCATGTAAGTTCGGGCATATTCTTAAAGTTCATTCCGTACCAACCGACAATAAGAGTGAGGGGTAAAAATATGGCGGTAATAACAGTGAACACTTTCATAATTTGATTTTGCTCTATATCAATTTGTGCCTGATAAGCCTCTCGCATTTGCGTTACATAATCTCGCAAATTCAGCACATAATAAAGATATCTGTGAACGCGTCCGCTTGCAATCCCCATATATCTTTCCCCTTCAGGAGTCAAGATTTTATTGTCGTTAGCACAGAGATTATCCAAAATTAAGTCCAGTTGCTCGTAATAGCGTTTTAATGACAACAATTCCTTTCGGAAAGATATAATTTTGCTCGAGTAATCCTGTTTTGAGTTTGTAATTGCCGAATCCTCAACATCCGTTATTATGCTTTCAAAGTTTCCAAGATACTTTATATCATCATGAATCAAATTTACAAAAAACATATACAATGCTTTTTCATTGGAATATCCCTCTGGCAATAGTGATGATATACTTTTTAAACATTCATTGTTTTCGCAAAATATAAGCAAATCTTCATTATCAAGATAAAACAAAATTTTCTGCGGTCTTTTCGTTGATGATTTTATATCAATCCATTCAAAAGCAAAAATATCTGATTTTTCGAAACTTTCAAAAGCAAAAGTCTGTTTCGTGCTTATATACTCCGAAACTTTAGGTTCAAGCAAATCCGCAATTTTTTCAATTTCAGAAAAAAGTAATACCATCTGCATATTTTCACCTCATATAGTTTGATCTATCTTCATTTATTGGCTATGCAATTCTATCAAAATCACTTCCGGTCGGTTATTTATACGAACGGGAATTATGCTGTTTCCGATACCTCTGCTCAATATCATATTTGTATTTTCTTTTGTGTATAATCCCGAGTCATATTTAGGAAATAATCCTTGATTTGGAGCAATAATACCGCCTACAAAGGGAAGGCGAAACTGACCGCCGTGTGCGTGTCCGCTGAGAACTAAATCTATATCGCTATCAACATAGATTTCAAATAATTCCGGTCGGTGGGACAGCAAAATTGTAAAACCGTCTTCGTGTTTTGTCAAATCCTGCAATTTATTTGTCATAACACTTTTTGTATCATCAAATAAGTAATCTGATTGAAAAAGCGGGTCATTGACACCAATTAAAGCAATTTTCTCTCCGCACTTCTCTAAATCAATGCGAATATCCTCCATTACAACAACACCAAGCTTAATCATGCCCTCTTTTAATCCATCATATTCAAGTACATTTGCCTCGTGATTCCCCGTTACATAGTAACATGGAGCGATCTCCATTGCTGATTCTACAAAATGGAAGGCTGTTTTAATGTCGGTATTATAGGAATCAATGATATCTCCGGTAATTGCAATCATGTCCGGCTTCGTTTCTCTTAGCATAGCAATTAACTTTTCGTTGTCTTTTCCCATCTCTGCATTATGCAAATCAGAGACATGAGCAATGCGATAGCCATTAAAGGCTTCCGGCAATCGTTCACTGATAATAGTGAACGTATTTAATTCCAGAGCCGTGTTGCCCCAAGCAATCCATATAATAAATGTCAAGAGGAAGGTTGCTACGGCAAGCAAAATAATTCTTTTTTTCTTAACCATTACTTTTGCCTCAATATTTTGATATAAATAATGATATTACTAAGTCGTCAGTAAACAATATTTTAGAGTAAACTTTATTAAGAATTCCCCATAAAGCTAAATAATGTGCTTTATGGGGAGTGATTTAGTCTAAAGACTTCATTGTAGGGAACAAAAGAACATCGCGAATTGCGGGACTGTCGGTAAGCAGCATGGTAAGTCGGTCAATACCGTAACCGATACCACCTGTCGGAGGCATACCTATTTCAAGTGCGTTAAGGAAGTCTTCATCGGTACGGTTAGCCTCCTCATCACCTGCGGCAAGTAATTTCTCCTGCTCCTTGAAACGTTCTCGCTGATCGATGGGATCGTTAAGTTCTGAATATGCATTAGCCATTTCCCAAGTGTTTATGAACAACTCAAACCTTTCAACATAACCTTCTTTGTCAACTTTCTTTTTTGTAAGCGGAGAAGTCTCAATAGGATGGTCAAGAATAAATGTAGGTTGAATGAGCTTATCTTCACAATATTCTTCAAAGAACATAGCAAGAATATCGCCCTTCTTATGACGGTCTTCAAATTCGATATTATGCTCTTTTGCAAGTTTCTTTGCTTCTTCATCATTGGCAACTTCATCAAAATCAATGCCTGCGTATTCCTTAACAGCATCAATCATTGTAAGACGTCTGAAAGGCTTGCCTAAATCTATTTCATTTTCTCCATATTTGATAATTGTTGTGCCGCAAACAACTTCAGCTAAATGTCTAAACAGATTTTCGGTTAAGTCCATCATACCGTGATAATCGGTATATGCCTGATAGAGTTCCATAAGAGTAAATTCAGGGTTATGACGAGTATCAACACCCTCGTTTCTGAAGACTCTGCCAATTTCATAAACTCTTTCCAAGCCGCCTACAATAAGCCGCTTTAAGTAAAGTTCAAGAGAAATACGAAGTTTGACATCTTCGTCAAGAGCATTAAAATGCGTTTCAAAAGGACGGGCAGCAGCACCGCCGGCGTTTGATACAAGCATGGGGGTTTCAACTTCAATGAAGCCTTGAGCGTCAAGGAATTGACGGATAGTGCTGATAATTTTTGAACGCTTGATGAAAGTATCCCTTACATCAGGATTCATTATTAAATCTATATACCTTTGACGATAACGTAGATCTGTATTTGTTAAACCGTGATATTTTTCGGGGAGAATCTGAAGACTTTTAGCAAGTAAAGTAACTTCATTTGCATGAACAGAGATTTCGTCGGTTTTCGTTTTGAACACAAAACCCTTGATGCCGATAATATCACCGATATCAAGTTTTTTGAAATCAATATATTCATCTTCTCCGATTGAATCGCGAGTAACATAGCACTGAATTGTTCCATCACGATCTTGAACATTACAAAAAGAAGCCTTACCCATAATACGTTTGGACATAAGACGACCTGCTATTGTCACTGTGGAACCTTCAAGACCTTCAAAGTTATCCTTTATTTCAACAGAGTGATGAGTCAGATCATATTTTGTAATCAAAAATGGATCTTTACCTTTGCTCTGTAAGTCGGCTAATTTCTCAAAACGAATCTTGCGTAGTTCATTAAGGTTTTCTTCGGTCTGAGGTGCTTGATTTATGTTTTCATTTATCATTAAATCACCTTATTTTGCTTTTGAAATACTCTTAATTCTCAATTTAATTTGACCAGAAGGAGTCTCAACAGTTACCTTATTGTTACGTTTTAATCCGATAAGAGCAGCACCAATGGGAGATTCGCTTGAGAGTTTATCGTTCATCGGGTCTGCAACTGAGGGACTGACTATATCAAATTCCATATCCTCGTCGTAGGTTTCATCATATACTTTTACATGAGAGCCTACCTGAATAATGCTGGAATCACCTTCAATGATTTCGTGGTTATTTACGATGCTTTCAAGACGGAGAATCTCTGCATGTATCTTTGCCTGTTCTTCACGAGCCGCATCATATTCACTGTTTTCGGAAAGGTCTCCTTGACTTTTCGCCTCTTGAACTTTCTCATTCACTTCTTCAATTTTCTCGTTACGGAGAAAAGATAAAGTAGCTTTTATGTCATCTAATTGTGATTGTGTAAGCTGATGTAATGCCATATTATCATATCCTTTTACAAATATTTTCAAGGGGAATTTGCATCCCCCTTTGTTTTTTGTTTTTAAATTATAGCATAATTAAATAAAAATGTCAATTATAATTTTTTAAGCTGTGCTGTGAGGTTTGTAAATTTCTCTTGTGCTTTTTCAAGTTTTATTTTTTCACCCTCAATAACAGCAGCAGGAGCTTTTGCAAGAAACCCTTCATTGGAGAGCTTGTTGGAAAGCATAGTGATGTCTTTATTGACAACATCAAGTTCTTTTTGAAGTCGTTTACGCTCAGCCTCAAAGTCAACCAAATCTGCAAGTGGCATATATATTGTAGCATCACTTGTAACAACTGCAACAGAACCTTCCGATTCAAAACTATTTCCAACATTAATTTCGGCTGCACTTGCGAGTTTTACAAAAAACTGTTTGCCGTAATTAAATGTATCTGCATAATCAGTAATAATGTTTAACTGTGCTTTTCTTGATGGAGGTACATTCATTTCGGCACGACGATTACGGATAGCCTTTATTGCTTCCATAATTCTCTGCATTTCAGTTTCTTCAGTTTCAAAATTGAGACTTTCATCAAACTTTGGCCATTCACTGATCATGATGCTTTCTCCATCATGAGGTAATGTTTGCCAAATTTCTTCAGTAATAAATGGCATAAAAGGATGAAGAAGTTTAAGAGTGTTGCTCAAAACATATACAAGAACAGCCTTTGCCGTTTCTTTTTCTTTTCCTTCGGAATTCAATCTGGTTTTTGTAAATTCAATATACCAATCGCAGAAAATATCCCAAATAAAGTCATAAAGTTTCGAAACAGCCATGCCAAGTTCGTAACGCTCTAAACTGTCAGTAACTTCTTTTACGAGATTGTTATATTTTGAAAGAATCCATTTATCTTCGAGTGCGATATTGTCCGGAATATAAGGGACAGGCTCTTTTTCGTTTAGGTTCATATGCACAAAGCGAGACGCATTCCAAATTTTATTGGCAAAATTACGACTTGCTTCAACCTTTTCATCAGAAAAACGCATATCATTGCCGGGGGAGTTGCCTGTTGCAAGTGTGAAACGCAGAGCATCTGCACCGTATTTTTCAATAATCTCAAGTGGGTCAATTCCGTTGCCTAAGGATTTTGACATTTTTCTGCCCTGAGCATCGCGAACAAGACCATGAATAAGCACGGTGTCAAAAGGCGTTTCGCCCATATTTTCACAAGAAGAGAATATCATTCTTGCAACCCAGAAGAAAATAATGTCATAACCGGTAACAAGAGTATTTGTCGGGAAGAAATGTTCCAAATCGGCAGTTTTTTCAGGCCAGCCTAATGTCGAAAACGGCCATAATGCCGAACTAAACCACGTATCAAGAGTATCCGGATCTTGCGTCATATTGCCACCGCATTTTGGACAAGTATGCTCTTCAGCCCTTGAAACAACAATTTCACCGCAATCATCGCAGTAATAAGCAGGAATTCTGTGTCCCCACCATAACTGACGGGAAATACACCAGTCCTTGATGTTTTCCATCCAGTTAAAATAGATTTTTTCAAATCGTTCAGGAACAAACTTAGTTTCTCCATTTTTTACTACGTCAATAGCCGGTTTTGCAAGCGGTTCCATTTTAACAAACCACTGACGAGATACCATCGGTTCAATTGCAGTGTGGCAACGATAGCAAGTGCCGACCTGATGTGTAATCGGTTCAATTTCCTTAAGAAAACCGCTTTTTTCAAGGTCTTCAAGAATAGCCTTACGAGCCGTAAGAGCATCCATCCCTGCATATTTGCCGGTATCTAATACTTCAGGTTCATCTGTGGCGGCTTTGCCACTCTTAATAAGCTCATCATATTCATCTTTATCCGCTTTTCCGGTCATTTTTCCGGAATAAGTAAGTATTCTTACCATCGGCAGATTATGACGCTTGCCTACTTCAAAGTCATTTGGATCATGAGCAGGAGTAATTTTTACAACACCTGTTCCTTTTTCCATATCAGCATGCTCATCACAAACAATTGGAATTTCCTTGTTAAGAAGTGGCAAGATAACATGACAACCATGAAGATGCTTATATCTTGGGTCATCTGCATTAATTGCAACTGCAGTATCTCCGAGCATAGTTTCAGGTCTGGTTGTAGCAAGCTCTAAAAACTCGCCGGTTTCTTTTACCGGATAATAAAGATGCCAGAAATTGCCGTCTTTTTCTTCATATTCAACCTCAGCATCGGAAATACTTGTACCGCATGTCGGACACCAGTTAACCATGCGTGCACCGCGATATATAAGTCCTTTGTCGTAAAGGTTTACGAATACTTCAATAACTGCACGATTGCAACCTTCATCCATAGTGAATCGTTCACGATCCCAGTCGCAGGAAGCACCTAATTTCTTAAGTTGTTCAATGATACGACCGCCGTAAGTACGTTTCCATTCCCAAGCACGCTCTAAGAATCCTTCACGCCCAATATCATCTTTTGTAATACCTTCTTCACGCATTGCCTCAACAATCTTTGCTTCTGTAGCAATGGATGCATGGTCGGTACCGGGAAGCCAAAGTGTGTCAAAACCCTGCATACGCTTAAAGCGGATAAGGATATCCTGCAAAGTATTATCAAGAGCATGTCCCATATGAAGTTGTCCTGTAATATTGGGAGGTGGAATTACTATTGTATATGACGGTTTTCCTTCATTTATTTCAGCATGAAAATATTTTCCGTCAAGCCATGTTTTATAAATACGATCTTCTACCATTTTCGGAGCATATTGTTTTGCAAGTTCTTTTGCCATTACAATCCCTCTTGTTTCTATTAAAGTTTACTTCTAATAATCTTACCGCTGACCGTTTTGGGTAAACTATCCCTAAATTCCACGATTCTCGGATATTTATAGGGTGCGGTATTGGTTTTTACATATTTTTGAATTTCCTTCTTAAGTTCATCAGTACCTTCTGTTCCGGGAACTAAAACAATAGATGCCTTAACAACTTGTCCCCTAACTTCATCCGGTGCTGCAGATACGCCACATTCAAGAACATAAGGAAGTTCCATAATAACATTTTCAATTTCAAATGGACCTATACGATAACCGCTTGATTTAATAAGGTCATCGGCACGACCGACATACCAATAGAATCCATCTTCATCTTTCCAAGCAAGGTCTCCTGTATGATAATAACCTTCTCGCCAAGTCTCAGCTGTTACTTCGGGACTGTTGTAGTATTCGTATGCAAGTCCGCAAGGAATACCATCCTTGATATTGATACAGATTTCACCGGTATCGCCAGGTTTAACATCATTACCATCAGAATCAAGAAGATGAACATCGTAAATTGGAACAGGTTTGCCCATTGAACCGATTTTATGACTGTCGCCTGCAATATTGGCAATAATAACTGTTGATTCGCTCTGCCCGAAGCCTTCCATAATACGAAGTCCGGTCGCTTTTTCAAATTGACGAAATACTTCAGGATTAAGTGCTTCACCTGCAATGGATGCGTGTTTTATTGAAGATAAATCAAAACGTGAAAGATCTTGTTTTATAAGCATTCTGTACATTGTGGGAGGAGCACAGAAAGTTGTAATATGATACTTTGTAAACAGCGGTAAGATTTTTTCTGCATCAAATTTGTCAAAGTCATATACAAATATTGCAGCTTCGCAAAGCCATTGACCATAGAGCTTGCCCCATAAAGATTTTGCCCAACCTGTATCTGAAATAGTCAAATGAAGACCATCGGGATCAACTCTGTGCCAATATTTAGCTGTAACAAAATGACCTAAGGGATGTTTATAATTGTGTGCAGCAAGTTTCGGATACCCGCTTGTACCTGATGTGAAGAACATAAGCATCGGGTCGTTTCCGCAAGGGGAATTATCCCGACGGCGGAATCTGCGACTAAATAATGAATATTCATCATTAAAGTTATGCCAACCTTCCCTATCACCGTTTACAATAACTTTTGTTAATGAAATGTCAAGTTCGGTTTCAGCTTTATCTACTTCGTGTGCCGTTTCGCCGTCAGCGGTACATACAACTGCGGAAATACCTCCAACCTTAAATCTATAAGTTAAGTCGTGCTGAACAAGCATATTAGTTGCAGGAATGGCAATAGCACCGATTTTGTGAAGAGCAAGAATTGAGAACCAGAACTGATAGTGACGTTTGAGGATAAGCATTACCTTATCTCCACGCTTAATTCCTAAGCTTGTAAAATAGTTTGCAACTTGGTTCGATTTATCTTTGATGTCTTTGAAAGTAAACTTTTCTTCCGTACCATCATTTGCAATATGAACCATTGCAAGTTTATCAGGTTTTTCACGACCTAAAACATCAACAATGTCAAATGCATAGTTAAATGAATCGGTGTTTTTAAAGTAAATTTCTTTGAGAAGTCCATTTTCGTCTTCAACTGTATCAACAAATTTGTGATATACTCTTTCATTCTCATCATATTTAGCGGCATCAATGCGTTTTTCCTTGACTTCAACAACCGAATCAACAGTGTCTTGAGGACGAAGAACAACAGCATAAAAAATACAGTCTTTACCACCGGCAGCTACCATTCCGTGAGGAATTGATGAATCGTAATAGATAACGTCTCCTTCATGTAATATTTCGGTATGTTCGCCTATTTGAACCTTCATTGAGCCACTTATAATAAGGTCAAATTCCTGACCGATATGAGTTGTAAGTTCAATATCAGAATAATATGCCTCATCAGAATACTTATTAACAACATAAAGAGGGTCAGCAATTCTATTTTTGAATCCGCTTGCCATATTGTAATAAATCATTTCGTGAGCTTGCTCGATTTTTTGCCCGTCACCTGCACGTGTTAAGGTATATGTCTTAAGTTTTGGACTGCTTCCTTCAATTAAATCAGTAACGTCTACATCAAAAGCAAGAGCACATCGATATAAAAATGCGAAATTGAGGTCACTTTTGCCTTCTTCGCAAAGAATATATTCTTCAACATCTACACCGGTACGCAATGCCATATCTTCAGCACTCAAACCCGAAATTTCACGCAGTTCTTTAATACGACCTGCCATTTCACGAATTTTAACATCGATTCCTGTAATTCTATTTTCGTTCATAATCAACCTCAAAAAATAAAAACCATCTCAAGGAAATCTTGAGACGGGTCAAACTGACTCGCGGTACCACTCAAGTTGTGTATGCAAAAAGCAAACACCGCTTCTTCACACTAACGCAGTATTCTCGGAAGGGTTCTACTCACTCTCGCTTTCTTCCCTTCAACTCGGAAGCTACATCAATATTATTTACTTACTGTCTTTCACCAAACGACAGCTCTCTGAAAGCGTTTAATACTGACCTCTTCGTCATAGTTTTTGATATTCAATTCATATAATTATATCGAATAATTTAATTTTTGTCAAGCATTATTTCTATTCTGATACAAATATGCTAAATTTGTTCAATTTATTAAATTTCTCTTGATTTTTAACGAGAAATATAGTAATATATACAAAAAGGAGTGATTGTATGGCAAAATGTCCGAAATGCAAAAAAGAATTGCGATGGTATCATTGGAAGCAACATTGCCCATTTTGTGATGCAAATGTGTTTGTTTATGACCTGCAAGAAAGACTTATGCAAGATGCTGACAAGGCGGAAGTGCAATACTATCATTTTCAAAAGAAAATCGATAGAATTAAATATTCATTCGTCGGCTCAAAACTTGCTATTGTGCGAATATTTACTAACATATTTCCTATTGTTGCATTATGTTTACCTTTGGCAAAATGTAAATTTTTTGCACCGTTTGAGCCGATTGAACTTGATGTTTCTTTAATTACAGTTATACAGAATGCTGATAAATTAAGTCTTACTCCTTTCTTAAATCTTCCTAAATGCACTGATTCAACACTGTTTTTATTAAGTGTAATATTCTTATTGCTTTCAATTTTAGCAACCTTTGTTCATTTTATATTAAATACACTTGCATGCTCACCTAAGGGAAATATTAGAAATTATATTCAAGATGTTTTTATTTTGATTTTTACTGTCGGAAGTATCGCTTGTTTTGGTATTATGGGTGAAAATTCGGTTGTTATAGGAACTTTATCAATAGGTGCATATGTGTATCTTGGAACACAAATTTTAAATGTAGTTATTGATGTGATGACTCAAAAACAGAATATAGAAGTTAAACACAAACAATGTTATGTTGGCGGTATTCCGATTGAAGAATATTTTGAAATGGTTGAAAGCGAGATGAAGCCGGAAGACATACGACAGGAACAGTACAGACGATTGACAGAAATACAACTTCAACAAGAAGCTGAACTTAAAAAGAAAAGAGAGAAGGAGGCGAAATTAAATGTCGGATAAAATACCAAGCAGAGATTTGAAAGAATCAACCACTTTGAATAAAGCATATATGAATCGCCTTTTCTGTTCAACAAAAGAAAGAATTGCTTTCATTTTGTATTCTGCTTTTGGCGGAGTTGGTTTAGGAAAATATGATGTTGGATCAGATATCTGGCTTTATAAGATTTATGGAATTTCGCCTACTGCTTTTGCTAAGGCACAAGTTGGTTTAGGTATTTACGATATGGTAAACGATCCGGTTTCGGCTGCGATTATTGATAACATGCGTTCCCGTTGGGGAAAATTTAAACCGTTCCAATTTTTATCACTTATACCTTCGCTAATAACCGGAATATACACTTGCTTTCTTCCTCTAATTGCTGAAATTAAGGGTAAAGACGAGCAATCAAAACTTGTTTCCTATATGATTCTTTGTTACGTAAATGAAACCATCGGAGCATTTTTTGGAGGAGGTGGTTACATCAACAATGTGTTTACGCCAAACCCAAATGAACGAACTTCCCTGCTTGTCAGCTCAAAATTTGTCGCTGGTTTAATAGAAAAATTACCACAGCAAATCTTTGGTGTTTTAATGGACTTGATTGCCAATAATGTAATTAAAATCGGGCTAGCCAAAACTTTTGTTGCTTTCAAAACGGTTGTGTGGGTATGGGCAACATTACCCACCATTATGTGGTACATTATGTCAAAGGAAAGAGTTCCGCAATCTGAAAAAGCCCCAAACCCGATAAAAGGTATATTTGCAATATTCAGAAACAAACCGCTTTTGATTAATGTTCTTACGGATTTTGTTGACGGTATAAATGTTGGCACCGGCGAGGATTTATACTATAATGACGTTTTAAATTTTAACCTATTGCCAACTGTTGGCGGTATCGCCGGAAGTCCAATTTCGTATGCGTCATATGCCTTCGTGCCGAAATTCAGAGCGAGATTCTCAACAAAAACGCTGTTCTTTATGAATCGTGGTTCTATTCTCATTTCGGAGACAGCATTTTTCTTGTTTGGGCTTATTGGTGGGAAAGAAAAAGGTTTATATCTGAAACGAGTACCTATGACATTGATTTTTGCAGCCGGTAATGTACTTGAAATGACATTTTATGCATTGGGCAAGGTTATCGGCAATGAAATAAACTTTGAAGTCCTTGACTATTTCGAGTGGCAAAACGGTTATAGATTAGAAGCTACTATTTCGCTTGTTCGAAACTACATCACAAAGGTAAAAAATATTATTCTTAATGTTATAAATGCTAAACTCTTGGAAAGCTGGGCAGGTTATCAGATAGGAGAAGATGCCATTCAAACAGCTGACACCAAATGGAGATTATTTATTATTGCATTCGGTCCTCGCTTAATTTTTGATGCTCTATCCCTTATACCGATGGTGTTTTACAATATTGATAAGAACACACGAAATAAAATGTATCTCGACCTTGAAAAGATGCGTGCAAAAAGAGCTCAAGAAGAGCTTGAAAGGGTTCAGCTACTTGATTCTTAATGTTGCTTGTTACTTGTTATCAAATAATAAACCTCGCTGAGCAATCGGCGAGGTTTTCTGTTAGAGAGTGCTTATTGCTGTTCCTAAAGGAAGAGAGTAAAGTAATGTATCGTTAACCGGAATATTGAAGATTTTTTGGACTGCTATTTTGTAAAATTCCATTTGTTTTGAATATCTTTCTAATAAATCGTGTATATCTTTTACTCTATCTGTTTTATAGTCAACGATATATGCCTTTTTGTCTTTGATGAAAACCAAGTCAATCATACCTTGTATAAGAATTTCTTCATCTTTTGCATAATCCGGCACATTGTCATAAACCACTTCCGGTTTAACAAGAATATTAAATTCCAATTCACGATAAATCTCGTCAGCATTTGCTGCTGCTTGACCTATATCACTTTTTGCAAATTTAGATAAAAGATATGGGTTTAATATTTCGATTTCTTGCTTAGTCATATTGCCCTGTTTAGATATTCTTTTAATTTCTGCAGTGGGATTTTCTGCAAGTTCCTTAAAATTGCAGAGTTGCAAAAAGTTGTGATAAGCAGTCCCTCGAGCTGCGGGTGTCATTATATCACCTTGCATGAATAAAGGTACCGATTTTGCTACATATGTTGAGTTAAAAGCTTTATTTGAATAAGATGCAGAGCGTTTTGCCATAAATGAGTTTAGTTCAAGATATGGATAGATATAGTCAGCACGCTTTTTTAATTCATGAAATTGTTCTTCGTCAATAATTGCATCTTGTTCTGGTTCGTCATTCATATCGGTTGCTTCAAAAAGCCCTTGAATGATGTCTGAATGAGCTCTTGATTCGCTTTGCAATAAGGGTAAAGCCATATCAAACTTGTCCCGTAAAGAGGTAAGTTCTTTGTGCCTAAATAGTGAATATACAAGTAGATTGCCAAAACTGTTTGCAGAAAAAATCTCGTAAGGATGTAAAGTAACTTTCGTAGGATTAACAGTTATACAATTACTTTTAAGAGAGGCGGTAAATCCAGATCTGGAAGGATCCGGAAAACAGAGAACTATTTTATTTCTGGCACGTGTTAATGCAACATATAATAAACGGAGTTTTTCAGCGGCTTCGTCTTTTTCATTTGCTAATTTTACAGCAGTAAAACCTAAAGTTTCATAGTTTTGATATTTCTCTCTGTTAATGAGTTTCATGCCTAGACCGGTCGTTTTATGTAGTCGAAGTTGCCCTCTATCTTTGTTCCCCGTTGAGAATAAATCGCCGACAAAAACTACAGGAAACTCAAGACCTTTAGACGCATGTACAGTCATAATTTTGACAAAATTACCGGTGCCTGATGTAACATTTTTCTCTGTATCATTTTGATTTTTTGTTACATAGAATAAAAATCTTAAAAAGCCGTGCAGGTCAATAGTATTGTTGCTTTCATAGCTTTCAGCATATTTGAGCAGGTCAGTAATGTTTTGATCGACATTCTCAGCATTTTTCAAACATTTTGCAATATGATCAAAGTCAGTTTCATGTATTATTCTGCGGATAAAAGCGGAGATATTCATACAAGATGAAAGTGTGCGGTATTCAGTGATTTTATCTGTAAATGACTTTAGTTTTTCATATAATTCATTATTTTCATCAAGAATAATTGAATTTATATTTTGCCATATTGATGTTGAGCGATCTACCATTCTGATTTTTGAAATATCATCAATAGAAAATCCGAACATAGGTGAAAATAAAACAGCGACTAATGATACATCATCAAGCGGATTGTCAATTACAGTCAGCAAGGCGGTCAATAGATTTGTTTCGTCTGCCTTTAGCGGATTTGTTTTTGTATCAATACTGTAAGGAATATTATAGTATTCAAGTGCTTCGGCATAGTATTGAGCCTTCGTTCTTGATCTTAATAAAATGCAAAAATCGCCGTAATTATTACGATTTTCAATAGTTGATTTTTCAATATATTCTGCAATAAATTTTGCTTCATCTTGAACGGTTGAATCTTTTTCTCCTACATATATTTGAAAACTGCATTCTTCCTTAATTTCATCATTATGACATACAAGACGGTCATTTTTGTAATCAATTCCGCCTAAATCTTCTTGCATCAGTTGCTCAAAAATAAAGTTTACATTATCAATTATATCTTTATCTGAACGAAAATTTTTCGATAAAGTTAATGCAATACCGTCATCCCTGTTTTGAAAACGCTTGAATTTATCGGTAAATATTTCCGGATTTGCATCTCTAAAAGCGTAAATACTTTGTTTTACATCGCCAACCATAAATAGATTTTTTCCGTTTGACAACAAGCGAAAGAATTCATCCTGTGCGTTATTAGTATCTTGATATTCATCAATAAGAATCTCATCAAATGATTGACGATATGATTCACAAAGTGCGGGATTGTTCTGCAACAGCTCCAAACCTTTGTGAAGAACATCAATAAATTCCAATACACCAGATTCCTGTTTAAACTCATCAAGATATTTTCTGTACAAACTAACTGCTTCAAAAAAGCTTTCCGCTATGGGATAAATGAATTTGTTTTCCTCAGCGTGCTGTTCTGAAGTTGGAAGTGTGCTTATTAAACCTGCTACTTTTCTTAATAACTCCTTTCCTCTGTCTCGGAAAATTTTTGCCCTGTCAGAAATATCTTTATATTCCTTATTACCTTTCCAAGTAACAAACATTCCCTGAGAATTTATGACTTCACAATAATGGAAAAGAATTTTATCCCAATCAGCATTTGTTTTTATGTTTTGGATTTTTTCACGGAATACTTCAGTGAAATCACGCTCATCTTCAAGTATCTTTTTTGTTGTCTCCATGCCCACAAAATCAACCTCAGAATACCCTAAAGAATACTTTTCTAAAGCACAATCAAGGATACATGTTATATGTTCAAGTACAGTTTGCCCCCATATTGTTTCAGGAATATGACTATCTTCTTTGTACATATTAAGGAGACCTTTTAAGTATTCATCCGGATTAGATTGAGATTGTGATTTATCATACAAGGAATATATAGCCGAATCAATTAGTTCATCACTTCTGTCAGTCATAAACAATTCGGTTGCAGCAAAAAAGCCATCTGATTTCTTTTCGTGCATTTCTTCAATGGCTGCGGTCATTGCTTTGGTTTTGAACAATGCAAGTTCGGCATCAGAAATAATACTAAAAGTCGGAGTTAATTCAAGTAAACCTGCGTTTTCACGAACAACTTTAATGCAAAAAGAGTCAATCGTTGAAATCTGTGCCATATCAATTTTCATTGAGGCTTGTGCTAATTTCATATTATTAGGATCATCTGCAAGTCGAACTGACAACTCATTGATAATTTTAAATTTCATTTCGGCAGCAGCTTTTTTTGTGAAAGTTACAATCAACAATCTTTCGGGAGCACCGGTTTCGCTTAGTATTCTCATTACCCTGTCAACTAAGACTTTTGTTTTGCCGGAACCTGCGGCTGCCGAGAGGAGAATATTATTACCTGTGCTATCAATCGCTTTCTGTTGTTCCGGTGTCGGCGTAAAGGTTGCCATCTTCGTCCTCTCCTTTCAAAAATGATATGACTTCACTTTGTTTTCTTTTCTTTTTTACCCTTGGACTGTCATAATTATTAAGACAAATGCTTGAAAAACCGCAATATCTGCATTTATAAGGCGTTTCTTTCTCGGAATCTGTCAAAGGGGATATGGGAACTTTTCCTTCGTGAAGGTTAATACCCATTTCATTGATAATTTGATCAATTTTGTTATGCAATAAATTGAGTGTCTCTAATGAAATCAGACCGTTACCGAATAGTTTTCCGTTCTTATCAATTTTTACATTAAGCCATATATACCTCTTTGTGCTGTCTATGCCTTCAAGAACTTCGGGAGTATCTATAACAAAACCTCCGAGTTTTCCGTTTAATATGCTCTGATTTTCAATCTCATCTTCACTTGCGTTGCGGTTCAAATTTCCACTGCCAATTCTTGCGGGAAAATACAAAACGCCAGCAGGCAGACCTGAAAACTTACTGATACTGTTGCAGATAGATTTTAAGTAAAGCAACATTTGAAGGCGAGTTCCGTATAAGCAATCATTTAAATTAAAATCAACAGAGCCTGTCTTATAGTCAATAACTCGAACAAAATCATTGTTTTGCCCTATCATTTTATCAACACGATCAACTTTTCCTACAATTTCAACTTTTCCGTTATCATCGAGCATTATTTCATAAGCATTGATGTCTTTGCCAATTTCAAGCTCTGTACAAACCGGCTCAAACAAACTGTTCTGTAACTCATCAAGCATTCGTTCAAGCATGATTTCAATAGTTCTGCAATATGAATTTACTATAAAATTCATTCTGTTTGACATATTCCCCAAATCGCTTTGAATATATTTTTCAACTTTATCTTTTACTAATTTTCCAATTTTTGTTTTAGAGAATGCAGAAAGTTCTTTTGTTGAATACTCAGTTATAATATTTTCCAAAACATAATGGAAAATAAGACCTTCAACTCTCTCATCAATGGTTTGTATTTTTCGTTCTTTAATGTTTAAGCCGTGTCGCAAAAAGTAATAAAACTGACAATGATGGTAGTCCTCTACTTTTGTTGCAGACACTTTCATATTTTTGCCAAAGAGAGCTACTGCATTATTTTTATTCTCAAATTCAATCGGAGAGCAGGAAGAAAGCTTCTTTAATCGTTTAATTTTATCATCAAATTCTGGTTTTTGAGAAAAATATTTATCAAGTAAATAATAATCTTTGTTTTTTACACGCATTAGTTTAGCATACATTGCATATGCATCGTTAAGGCTTTCGATATTGGACACAACATCATTTGTCGGATAATTTGTCTGAATGTTTGGAAATAATGCACGAACTTCAGAAAAGATTATTGAGGGTATTTTTTCTTCATTATCGCTTGTTGAAGAATAAGATATATAAAGTTTATCAGTCGGAGCGGTCATAACGGAATACATTATAAATCTTTCTTCCATTGCTGCGGCTTCCGGACTATCTGCAAAATCCGGATATGCGTCTGCAAATTTCCACATCTCTTTATCGGAAAAGATACCCTTGTTTTCCTTAACTTTAGGATAATTTCCTTGACACACTCCAACTGCAAAAACAATTTTAGGCGAGCCTATGAGTATTCTGTCAGCATTACCGATTCTGATTTCATCAAGACCCTGGGGAATTTCACCGATGCTAAATGATGATAAATACGTATTCAATAACGAATAGAAGTCACTAGGGTTTATTCTTTCATCTATGATTACTAAAATATTGTTGAGGACATTCATCAATAAATCCCAAGTATTGGCACAGTCAATGGCTTCTTGCTCAAAGCCTTCTTTGTATAAATTATCGCAGTGGATACGTAATTGCTCATCTGCTTTTGTTTCAATTAAGAAATCATATACAGCAGTAACTTGTTCATAAGGCTCTCCTTCATCAAGTCGATATTGTAATTTTCTAATAGGCTCAACAAGTGCTTTTCGGGTTGCATTAATTCTTTCCAGTTTCTCTGCTGATTTTTCATTAAAAGACCGTCCGAGACCGTCAGGATTTTCAGTCCAATCTTCAAGCCAATCTTTATCTTTTATTTCCCAAATTAAAGCATAGTTGTCAAGTTCGCAAATATCTTCTAATGAATATGGTGAAAGCTGACATTTGGCATATCGACAAAGTTCATCTCCGGTAAAATCGTGTGATGCTGCTTTAACTGCAGCAAGGACCATACGAATTAGCGGTTCGTCAATTACGGAATGTCTTTTATCTTCAAAAACAGGCAAATTTACCTTTTTTAATGCGGAAATGAGCAAACTGTCATATTCTTTTTCATTACGCTCTATAATTGTAATATCTCTTGCTCTGATACCACATTCACGGACTAATCTTTTGCATTCGTGTGCAACTATTTCACATTCTTTAATAATGCTCGGGGCGTAATTGATTGTAATATCTTTCGGTGTACTTTCGTATTCTTCTTTTTCTTTTGCAAATATATAAGATTCTAACAGTTGTAGTTCGCTTGAATTGTATCTGCCACTGTTATCAAGAATCTTATAATCCGTATCAATATCTAATTTATGTTTTTTTGCTATATCCCTTATTCGATACATTATTTTTATCGGATGAGCAAAAACATTGTCCGGATTATCTGCACCGTAAGCTGAGCGAGAGCAAATGCTAAAATATACATCTTTTGCTTTAATACAAAGTTGTTCAATTATTAAATATTCTGCGTGAGAGAAATGTCGAAAGCCGTCAATACAGATTGTATAATCAGAAAAATCATCACTACTCTCTAAGTATTCAGCTAAACGGCTTAATACTGTACTTTTATCAATAAATCTGTTTTCAATTAAACCGTTATATAAATCAAGAATCAAAGAAACATCTGTGCATTTTTTATAAAACGCACTTTCAGGTTTTTCTTTTGATGCAATGCTGAGTAAGTCGGCAGTAGTTATCCCTGCTAATTTCATTTTTGCATCTATTCTAATCAAGTCAGCAATAGTTTCTGCATCAAATATTTTTTTGGGAAAATAACAAAGCACATCACGAATTTGAATCATAGAATAAGAAATCAATGCAGCCTTTGCTGCGTCGTCAAGTTCATCCAAATTTGAAGTAGTATTCTCATTAAGTGTTCTGCTTGCCAATCTTGTAAAACTTGTGATTTGTATTTTACTTATGTTTGCAGAACCGATGATTCTAAGCATTTCTCGTTCGGACTCAAAAGAAAACTGCTCAGGGACTAACAAAAGCAGTTTATTATTTCCGGCGTGAACTTGATTTTTCAGGATGTCTCTGATTTTTGTTGTTTTCCCGGATTTTGCAGGACCGATAATAAAATGGAGCATAGGTCTCTCCTTTCATCCTTATCGAAAAATTTTGTTATTCTGTCCGGTATAAGCTCTGAGCCATGGATTGTTTCATTTTCGGTTCCGAATATATCACGATAACGAAGCATATATGAGTTATATATTTTGTCATAACCGTCTAAAAGCTCTACTACTCGAACACCTTGTCTAAGTCCGTCGCCATAGACACGAAAACTTGCAGTTTTGCACTGTGCAAGCATTATATCATCAACATAACCAACAAAATCATTCATATGGTCATGTCCGAAAAATGCTCCCATAATATTTCCCATTTTCTTCCAAGAAGCAAATTGACCACTGTTATAATCGGGAGTGCAAGGGGCTTCACCCATATATCCCTTAACTCCGGTTTTACGATCAAGGACATAAGTATCATCTTTATTTAATGACAATCCGGGTACGCCATCTGCCAATCTTCTTATTGCAGAAACTTTTTTACAAAGTTCAAATTCTTCACAAACGGGAATATGTTGGATTACAATTGAATGGATTTCTTTGCCACATTTTTCAGAAATTTCTTTGGAAGTTTTTTCATACCATGCAATTTGTTCGGGTAAGATATAGGCATATTTTGATACTTCTTGATTTTCGCACCTGTTTCCTGAATACATACAGAAAATTAAGTTAGATATAGAGTTTCCTGAATAAATCGGTAAAACATAATCACCATATTCATTTGTATATTCACTCTTTAAGAAATAGGATAAATCATAAGACTTGTAAATCTTATCCATTTCTTCCCTGTTGTTAAATTTGTGTTCAAAATCATGATTGCCGTAAACTGCAGTAAACGGCACACAAGCATCAATATAAGGTTCTACCATCTTATCAAGAGTTTTCTTGAAATCATTCGCATTATCAGCTGAAAGATTATCACCCATTAAAACAACTAAATCGGGCTTGATATTGTCTAAAGCTGCACGCTGAAATCTGATATAATCACGAAAAGAAGATTTATCTCTTTCGGATTTTTCATTTGCGGTAATATGCGGATCTCCAACTAACATTATCTTAAATGTTTTATTTTTATATCGCAACATTTTTAGCCTCAAAAATTTAGTTTATTGCTTTAAATTTTGCAGTATTTACTGCGGTTTCAATTAGCTCATCCCAATTATATGCACTTTCAATTTCCTCAAGCTGCTCAATGGTAGGACGAGTGCGAGGATGTTTGGGGGTAAATACTGTGCAACAATCTTCAAATGGTTCAATGGAAATATCAAAAGTATCAATCATACGACTAATCTCAATGATTTCGCGTTTGTCCATACCGATAAGAGGTCTGAGTATCGGAATTTTCGCAACCGCATCGGTTACAACTATTGCAGGAAGTGTCTGACTTGCTACCTGCCCAAGACTTTCTCCGGTAATCAACGCTAAACACTTTTCTTTTTTTGCAATCTTTTGTGAGATTCGCACCATCATTCTTCTCATTACGAGGGTAAAATATTCTTCCGGACAATTATCGCGAATGGCTTCCTGAATATCTGTAAAGCAAACTGTTAACAAACCAATTCTTCCGCTATATTTTGCCACTTTTGAAAGCAAAGAATGGACTTTTATTTCGGCTTTTTCGCTTGTATAAGGAGGCGATGCAAAATGTATTGCGGTAAGTCGCAAACCTCTTTTTGCCATCATATATGCGGCAACGGGGCTGTCAATTCCGCCTGAAATCATAATGGCGGCATCTCCCGCAGAGCCGATTGGCATACCGCCTGCACCCGCTAACTGATTGCCACGAACAAACGCCTGTGTGTCGCGAATTTCAACAGTAACGGTTATATCGGGATTGTGGACATCTACAGATAAATTGCGGTGTTTAGATAATAAATAACCGCCAAGCTCTCTTGATATTTCGGGAGATGTCATCGGGAAACGCTTGTCTGCACGTTTTGCTTCTACTTTAAAAGTGCTTACTTCTTCTAATTCTTCACCTAAAAATTTTTCAGCTGCTTCTTTGATAATTTCAAAATCTTTTTCACATGCTATAGCACGAGAATAAGCGGAAATTCCAAATACTTTACTTATTCTTTCTACAACTTCATCAAAGTCTATATCATCATCAAGTGGTTCGATTTTGATAGTTGACTGTGCTTTTTGATATTCAAACTTTCCCAAATCACGTAGACGGAAACGAATATTCTTTATCATCATATCCTCAAAAGTATTTCTGTTAAGTCCTTTTAAGGCAAGTTCACCATTTTTAATTAAAATTACTTCTTTCACGTTCTGACCTTTCGAATAACTTGATTTAATTTGTCAATGAAAATATCAACCTCATCGGTTGTATTGTTCGCGGAGAAACTTATGCGAATACTTGAGTCCAATCTTTCGGGAGAGAGTCCGATTTTTGTAAGGACATCACTTCTGTGTCCTTTTTTACAAGCTGAACCGGCAGACACACAAATGCCGTTTTCGCTCATAAAATTAACTGTAATCTCTGATGGTACTTTCGGGATGCTGATATTGATAATATAAGGCAATGCATCTTCTGGACTATTAATAAAAACATTATCAATCTGTGAAATTTTTGATACAGCATAGTCTCTTAAATTCAGCATATAATCATATTGTTCTTTGTAATTGATTTCTTTACAAGCCTCACCAAAGCCAACGATTGTTGGCGTTGCCTCAGTTCCCGCAATTAGTCCTTTTTCCTGACCACCACCCAAAATATAGGGCTTGATGTTTAAACTCCTTCGAACATATAAAGCACCAGCACCTTTGGGACCGTGAACTTTATGCGAGCTGATAGTCATTAAATCAACACCTAAAGCAGATGGTTTGATATTAATTTTGCCAAATGCTTGAACAGCATCACAATGAATAATTGCAGGACTGTTTGACGCTTTGACAGCTTTTTTAATATTCTTAACATCGTTAATTGTACCGATTTCATTGTTTACAAGCATTATGCTGACTAAGATCGTGTCTTTTGTTATAGCTGATTGTAAGTCCTCAAGAGAGTATTTACCGTTTTTGTCAACCGGCAAATATACTACATCAAAGCCTTCATCAGATAATCGTTTCATGCATTCGGAAACAGAGGGATGCTCCAAAGAACTTGTAACTATTCGCTTACCTTTTCGGCGATTAAGCAACACAGAACCAAAAATAGCAGTATTGTTTGCAACAGTGCCGCTGCTTGAAAAGTATATTTCTTCCTTATCGCAACCAATGGCACTTGCTACATTTTGCCTCGCCTCATCAAGAGCTTTAGATGCTACTACACCTAAAAAATGTGTGCTTGAAGGATTTCCAAAATTTTTAATAAGCATGTCATGCATTGCATCTGCAGCATTTTTAGACACTGGTGTAGTTGCAGAATTATCAAAATAAATCATAAGTTTTCCTTGTTTTAAAAATAAAAATATGAGGAGAGTCGCCGGACTTCCTCATATTACATACCCGGCCGACCGGAGTACGCCTAATGAAACTGCACTGATGTACAGGGCGGCGCCGATTCGATGGGTTCACGCTCCCTTCGTCCGATAAATTATACCGGGAGGTCTGCAATCTGCCGTCGTTTTGATCGTGCCAATTAAAGTTAATGTTGGGTTCCCTTATAAACGTAAATTATCGAACCGGCCAGGCAAAAACTTTAGTCGAATTCAATAAGGCGTTCTTCGAAAATTTTGCAAACTTCGTCGTATTCCTTACTGTCTTCGATTTGAGAGAGAATTGGTGCTCCGTCGTCTTCATCGACCTTTAAAATCAATACTTCAACACCCTCATCATCATTGTCAATAACAGCATCATCTTCTAAAACCGGTAGCAAAGCTATATATTTGCCGTCATCGGTTTCAATTCTGTCAAGCTCTTCAAAAAGATACTCAGAGCCGTCATCATCTATGACACTGACTATTTCGGGAGTATATTCATCATCCATTACCTTCCCTCTCTTTCAACTACATTATAATATAAAATTTATGATTTGTCAAGTATAAATTATTAAATTTGTCTATATTTAAATTTCTGCTGTCCAAATAAATTCATATGCCTTTTGTGGCTCAAGGCGGAGTATAGCATCTTTTTGTGAAAAATCACTTTTCTTATGATATGAATCGTTTACCCCATCCCAAGGTTCAATACAAACGTATGGAGCACCGGGTTTTGCCCAAATACCTAAATATTTCGGCTTACCTAAATAAAAGCGAACAAATCTGTTATGATTATTACTTTTAAGAGTAATATAATCTGATTTAATACCTGATAAAATCAAAGCATCTTCATTGAAAATATCCTTAGTTATAACAATTTTCTTTTCATTGTTTAAAACAGGATATGTATCATCAATACGAATTGAGTCGATTAAATCTATTTTTTCAGAAATGAGTGTTTCATTTTCATCAAATTCAAGATAATCTCCGATTTCACAATTGAATGCAGGATGAGCACCGATAGAAAAATACATGGTTATATTATTTATATTTTTGACAGTATGTTTTACTTCAAGTTTTCTGTCAATTAATTTATAGTTTACATAAAGCTCAAACTCAAAAGGATATGCTGCTCTTGTATTATCGTCTGCTGTGATTAAAAATGTCATTTCATCATTTTTCTTTTCGATTAACGAAAATGCTTTCTTTCTCACCAGACCATGTTTTGGCATTGAATATTCTTTACCGTTAAGGGTATATTTATCATTAAGAAGTCGGCCGATAATCGGGAATAATATTGGAGCTTGACCACTCCAAATATCCGGATTTCCCTGCCACAAATACTCTATGCTGTTTTCTTTATCAAAAAATGAAGAAAGTTCTGCACCAATTTCTTTTACTGATACTTTTATTTTTGGATTTTCAATTGTATGAATCATTTTGAACCTCACAATATAGTCAAAGGGATGCAGTAATTATTGCATCCCATAGTGGTATAACTATTAGTTAGCCTTTTTTCTGTTCAATAGTAAGTTTACGAAAATACCGAGAATAAGTGCACAAGCTATACTTGTAAGTGTAACTTTACCAATCTGAAGTTGCATTCCACCAATACCGGCAATGAGAATTACGGAAACAGTGAAAAGGTTACTGTTTTGTTCAAGGTCAACTTTTTGAATCATTTTAAGACCGGAAACTGCTATAAAGCCGTAGAGAGTTATGCAAACTCCGCCCATAACGCAAGAAGGAATTGTAGAAAGTAAAGTAACAAATGGAGCAATGAAAGATGCAGCAATTGCAAAAACAGCAGCAGCGAAGATTGAGATAACGGAAGCATTACCTGTGATAGCTACACAACCTACAGATTCGCCGTAAGTTGTATTGGGGCAACCACCAAAGAAAGCACCAACCATTGAACCAACACCATCACCTAAAAGAGTTCTGTGAAGACCGGGATCTTCAAGCAAATCCTTTTCAATGATATTTGAAAGATTTTTATGATCTGCGATATGCTCTGCGAAAACAACAAAAGCTACGGGAACATAAGCAACAGCAAGCAAAGCAAGATAAGCTGCATCAATTTCTTTTATTCCTTTTGCAGCTTGAAGGAATGTGAAATTAGGTACCCACTGCATATTTGAAAAAGCGGACCAGTCAACAATAATAAAATCGTTATTGCCGGTTTTCATACCGATAAGAGTGAAGATTGTGGCTACCAAATAACCTGCAAGTATACCGATAATAAAGGGAATAAGTTTCATCATTTTCTTTCCATAAATAGAGCAAATCATAACAGTAAAGAGAGTGATAAGAGCACATAGAAAACCGATCCAACCTTTTGTGTTCATTACAAAACCTGCATCAGTTTTTGCAAAAGTAAGAGCATCACCAACAGCATTACCGGCAAGGGAAAGACCGATAATAGCAACTGTGGGACCGATAACAACGGGAGGCATAAGTTTGTTAATCCAGTTTACACCGGCAAACTTTACAGCAATAGCGATTACAACATATACAAGACCTGCAAAAATACCGCCGATAATGATACCGGCATAACCAGCAGCTGTTGAAACAGCACCGCCAAATGCTGCGAACATTGAGCCTATAAAAGCAAAAGAAGAGCCTAAAAAAACAGGACTTTTGAATTTTGTGAAAAGCAAATAAACGAGAGTGCCGATGCCTGCACCGAACAAAGCAGCAGATTGAGACATTCCGTGACCAATAATTCCGGGAACAGCGATTGTTGCAGCTAAGATAGCAAGTAGCTGCTGGAATGCAAAAACGATAAGTTTGGGGAGCGTGGGCTTGTCTTTAATGTTGTAAACGAGTTTCATTGTCATACCTTCCTTTTTATCGAATTCCAAGTCATTTGAAATCCGGAGTTAACTAATTTAATGTTTCGGTAAGGTCGATACCTTTAGTGTTGTCGTGTTCGGGGAGGCAAAATTTCACGATTTCATTGCAGTCTTGTTGGTCTCTCTGTACCGAATTAAAGATCTTTATAAACATACTAATACGCCAACTCATATTTGTCAATATTAAAATGGAATTTTATATGTAATTTTTTTGAATGTTGTGATTTAAGAAAATCAGCGATTGAAATTTGCTTATTTGCTGATACTGTTCTTTAGTTTATCAAAATCGCAGGATGAAATACCTTCCATATTCATCATTCCCAAAGATATGTCGGGTTTAGATGTGCCATGATAATCGCTGCCCGAACTTTCTAATAAATCAAATTTTTTTGCCAACAATTTCATTTTCAGGCTTGTATCATCATTATACAGGCTATAACAAGTTTCTATTCCGATTAAACCATGATCTTTGGCTTTCGGAAGAAATTCGGTTAGTTCATCAATTGTTAAATTAAGTGGGGCGTGAGCTATTATCGGCACGGCATTCATCATGCGAATATATCCTATCGTATCAAAAACATCTAAACGTTTTGGCGGTATATAATTCCCGGATTTTTTACTTATAAGAGTTTCAAAAGCTTCATTAATGCTTGAAACGTATTTTTTGTCAACTAAGTACTTAGCGAAATGAACACGATTTACTCGTCCGTCGTTTGTGGTTTCACGAATCTCTTCATAATCAACTTCATAACCGTTTTTATTTAAGTTCGCAGCAAGAATAACATTGCTTTCCTCTTTAAGTGTATCAGCAAAAGCTGTCAGCTGACGCACGGTGTCATAATGCTCTTCATCAATAAACAATGCGATTATATGTATCTCTTTTTCGCCGTAATCCGTTGAAAACTCTACCCCGGGGACTACATCAACACCGTACTCCTTGCCTGCAAAAACAAATTCATCAAGACCTTCAACGGAGTTATGATCCGTGAGAGCTACAGTAATACCGAGTTCTTTTGCTTTTTTAACTATCATATATGGGCTGTCAGAACCATCTGAAAAATGTGAATGAGTATGTAAGTCGAATTTCATTATTTGATTGCCTTAAGTACTTTATATGTTTTTGCTAAGTTTTCGTAAAAATCACCCACAATTGACGCTTCAACAGAACAACGTTCACAGCCGACTTTTTCAAGAGCATCTAAAAAACCTTTGTAATCATATTCATTTTTATCTGTGGGATATACTCTTTTTGCATTATTGGAATCAGAACCGGGATTCGAAATATGACTGTGAATAAGCTGAGAACCGACATCGAGAATATCTTGCCATGTTTCATTTTCTTCCTTCATATGATAAATATCAGCAAGAACGGCGATATTATCCTTTCCTGTTGCTGCGGCAAGCATTGCACCTTCTTTTACAGTATTTATAATATTCACTTCTTTTTTACAAAGAGGTTCAATTGCTATTTGAATATCATATTTTCCAGCAATCGGAGATACAATATCTCTTAAAAATTCATAAAGAAGTTTAAATGCTGTGCCAAATTCAACACCATCAGGGATTTGTTTTGCACCACCTGAACCAAAAACTACAATATTCAATCCTAATTCTTGTCCGCGTTTCATTCCATTTTCAACAAAAGCGGCAACTTCATTCATATCAGCATTGCCGCTTGAAATGTTAAAAGAACCGGGCAGAAAGCAGTTTGTTGTTTCACATTTTATATTCAATTCAGAAAGCAAATTTTTCATATTATTGAATGCTTTATCATCAGCATTCACAATAGCTTGAAAGGAAAACTCAACATAATCATAACCAATTTCGGCTGCTTGTTTTATTCCTTCAATATTGTCAAAGCCAATACATACACCGTATTTCATAATTTTTCTCCGTTTTGTAATTTTGCAGCATATTCTAAATAATCTTTTGCACTGTTAAGTTGTGCATCGCTGATATTGACACCGCCTGAAATCCGAGCAAGCTCACGAACTCTTGCGTCAAAATCTAGTGTTGTAACATCAGTAGTTGTTTTTCCGCCTGCAACTTTTTTCTCAATTAGTAAATGCGAATCAGCAAAAGCAGCAATTTGTGTAAGATGAGTAACGCATAAGACTTGTTTATTTCTTGAAATGTCTTTCATTTTTATTGCTATTTTTTCAGCGGCAGAGCCACTTACTCCGGTATCAACCTCATCAAAAATAAGTGTAGGAATTTCATCTTTATCAGCTAAAACCCGTTTGATAGCAAGCATAATACGAGCAAGCTCGCCTCCGGAAGCAATTTTATATAAAGGTTTGGGTGCTTCGCCGATATTTGCTGAGATATAAAAAGAAACAGCATCAATACCATCATAAGAGAGTGGTGTTTTTTCAAAATTAGCATGGAAAGTTACCGACGGCATATTCAAACTTTTAAGCTCATTTATAATTCTGTTTGCAAAAATATTTGCAGTTTTTTTTCGAATTTCTGAAATGTTTAATGCTTTTTCGCGAACAGTTTTACTATCTGTTTCAAACTGTTTTTGCAATATTTCAAGCATTTCGTCTGAATTATCTATATCGTTTTTTTCTTGACAAATACCGTCATAATAGGAAAGCACAGCTTCTTCCGAGCCGCCGTATTTACGCATTAAGTGTTCTAATGTTTCAATTCTGTCATTTATTGCATCAAGTTCTTTTTCGCTAAATGTAATAGTGCTTAGATGTTCATTAACGCTGTCAATTACAGCTTCAATTTCATAATAGCAATTATTCAAAGCATCGGCATTTAACTTGAATGCGGGAACAATTGCCGCCGTTTTATCCAAAATATCGGCACAGGTTTTTGTCATTTGTTTGACACCGTCATTTTGCTCTGAACCGTCAAGCATATATAAAATGGAATTCAGGCTTTCAATGAGATTTTGAGAATTTTGTGCGACATCTCGAATAGTCCTTAGTTTATCATATTCCCCAGTTGTAATTTTAGCACTCTCAATTTCAGCAATTTGAAATTTAAGCATATCAATTCTTTGTATACGGTTTGCTTCATTACTTTTTAGTTTTAAAATTCTTGAATGTAGCTCTCGCAGGGACAAGAAAGCGGAATGATATTCATCAAATACAGCATCACAATCACACAAAGCATCAATATACTTAATATGCATATCAGGATTGAGCAAATCCTGTGAATCGTGTTGACCATGAATATTAACTAATCTATGCCCGATTGTTTTAAGCATTGAAACATTAACGGATACACCGTTTACACGGCAATTATTTCTTCCGTCAAGATAAATTGTACGGCTTATGGATAAAGATTTATCATTATCTACGGGAATATTTAAATCGTTTAAGTATGCAATAACATCATCACTTAAATTCTCAAAATAAGATGCAACACGTGCCGAATTTGCACCGGTACGAATAAGTTCACGTGATGTCTTTTCTCCGATAATGCAGTTTATCGAATCAATTATAATACTTTTACCTGCACCTGTTTCGCCGGTAAGTACATTTAATCCTTCGGAAAAATCAATTTGTGCCGATTCAATAATTGCAATGTTTTCAATACTTAATGATTTTAACATTTAACCTAAAAGTAAAAAGCCTTGTGCGATAAGTAATTCTCCTAAGACATAAGTAAGCATTACAGTAAAGTGGCGTTTAAAAATAATATTTTCGTTTTTGTGGTAGCGAACCAAATATAAGGAACAATCGGATACAAAGAATAAAACTGCTCCGATATAAGTGACGAGAGCTCCCGGTGATTTGAGTATGAGCAATTGAACCAATGCACATATATTAGTAAAAGTGTTGAAGAACAGATAAAGCAGCATCAATACAAACATTTTTTTCGAAAGATTTGCTTTGATAGAGCGACTTGTCAAGATGGATATTGCTATGTATACACAGCTAACGGGAATAATTAATATTAAAAATTTTGGGTTAAAATCGACTTTCACTATATTGAGCAAACATGCTGCTGCAAAGAAAATATGAGAGAATAAGAACATGGTGCCGCCGGATATAAACCATTTATTACCCTTAGGCATAAGTAATACATCGCCAAGCCAAGACAATGAAAGGGCAATAATCAACATTATAGAGGGAGAATCGGTTGCAAGTAAATAGTAGATCAATACCAAAATAAGCAAAAACGGTTTCGTTCTGCGACGCTTTTTTGCATCATCTTTCCAGCTGTCGATTAAATGAATAGTTGTAAATACGGCTAAAATACCTAAAACTGCATATTTCATAACATCATCCAAATAAATTATTTTCAAGTTCTGCACATAAATAATGATAAAGAGGCAAGGTAAATTCTTGTACTTCATAGGGAGTCTGTGCAGGAAGTTTAATTGTAATATCGGAAATTTCTGAAAGTTTTGAATTTTCTTTTCCGGTGATAGTGATAATTTTCATATTTAAGGCTTTAGCTGTCTGGGCAGCAAGATACACATTTTTAGAATTTCCTGAAGTTGATAAAGCAATTAAAACATCATCGCTTTCTCCATAGCCAAAAACCTGTTGTGCAAAGATTAAATCAGCATGATTATCATTAGCAATTGCAGTGATTAGCGAAGTTTGTGATACTAAAGAAATGGCAGGGATAGCTTGTTGTAAACCATTTATGAGTATATTGGCATCCGGAAGATTTTGAAACTTCTCTTTTAAGCTCTCATCAAGCGGTCGTGGCAGATTAAAACCTTTCATAAGTTCTCCGACAATGTGTTCGCTGTCAGATGCACTTCCCCCGTTACCGCAAACGAGTATTTTATTCCGGCTTTTCACACAATTTAACAATACTGCATTTACATTATCAATATCATCTTTCAGTTTAATAAGTTTAGGATAATCTAAATAGAATTTTTCTGTAATGTTCATAGCTGCATAAAAAATGACATGATAAAATAAACCAAGATTTGAGCGACAGAGGCAAAAAGCAGATATGGGATAACAGCAAATATTTTTCCTTTTCCTTTTTTTCTTATCAAATATTGATATGTCGGCATGTCGTTGGCTTCTTGTCTTGCTTTCATAATATCGGAATGTATTTTTTTGCGGTAGAAATAATTTCCGAAAAGACCTGTAATGACCATACCTGCAATAGAAATTCCACTGCTTAATGCGGTGCGAACATAGGAGAGTTTTGCATTTTTATTGTATTCTTCTGCAGCAATAGTCATTTCGTCAACAAGTTCATCCCGTGAAATCTCGCCGGCAACAACTTCTTGAGATAATCTGAACACGGTATCGTAGTATTTTAAATCTGCACTTGTAAATGCTACAAAATAGGTTAAAAGCAACATGGCACAGAGGATTAAACCTATCTTATTAAGTCCTCGATAGAAACACCAGATTGGACCTAAAAATGCTGCCGTCCAGTTCCAGCTTGTCTTTGTTTTGTGTTGATCCATCTTAACAAAGCGTGCAAGATATATAGGAGCAGATTGTCCGATATAATCGGCAACTTCAACAGCAGGAATATTATCGATTTTCAAATCATCAAAATGAACTCTTTGAACGCTTAAGGGACCTGCACGGTAAACTTCTTCTGTGTGATTATCAGATTTTTTTCTATCAAAATAATGACCGCAATATTCACAAATTGTTGATTTCGGGTGATTTTCATTACCGCAATCAGGACAAATCAAAGGATGTTCTTGCTTTTTAATATTTTTTTCTTCTTCTTTGACAATGCTTTTCCAAACAAAGCCGGTGCCATGAGAGCCGGTATTCACACATTCCCCGATATTCTGCCAGCAGGCACGATGATGCGGAGTGCCGCATTCGGGACAAACAACTATATCATCCCCCGTCTTAAATATTTCATTACATACTGGACAGGGATTATTTTTATATTTCATATTTGGGTTTTCTCCTTAGTAATCTTTTTATACACTATCGTAAATGATACGAAATGTGCAAATCCTGTTAATAACCAAGAAACAGGATAAGAAATATACAACACTTCTAATGTCGGATTTGCTGCAAAAACAGTTAAAATCCAAACTACTCTGAATGCACCGGCACCTAAAAGTGAAACTATCATCGGGAATATGGATCTGCCCAGACCTCGAAGGGAGCCGGCAAGTACATCCATAATTCCGCAAAGAAAATACGGAACAGCAATATACAATAGTCTAATTGCACCATATTCGAAGGTAGCGGGGTCATTGAGGAAAATTTTCAATAAGGGTTCATTGAATACATAGGCTAATCCGCCGGTTACAATACCGATAACGCTTACAATACCTATACTGCAAAACAGTATGTTTTTTGATCTTTTTGCTTTGCCGGCACCTAAATTCTGACTGGTAAATGTCATAGTGGATTGGCTTACAGAATTCATCGCTGTATAGACAAATCTTTCAATATTGCTCGCTGCGGCAGAGCCTTCTATCACTAATGTACCAAAAGAATTGATTGAAGATTGAATAAGGGTATTGGAAAAAGCAAAAAGGCAACTTTGAATACCCGAAGGCATACCGATACGAACGATCTCTTTCAGTTCAGCTTTATTGATTTTCAGGAGTTTTCGTCTGATTGCGTAAGGTTTGTCAGTTTTGAATAGGTATATCCCAATCAAAACTGCTGACATGGCTTGTGATATAACAGTTGCAATCGCAGCACCGGCAACACCCATTTTAAAAGGTATAACAAATATTAAATTCAAAATAAAGTTTACAACACCGGAGATTGACAAGATAAAAAGAGGTCTTTTTATATCTCCGGCAGCACGTAAAACTGCTGCACCAAAGGTATAAAACATATTGACAGGGGCACCGAGGAAGTAAATTTTCATATATATGTCAGCTCTATCGATAATATCATCCGGAGTGCCTGTCCAACGAAGAGCAGGTCGAGAAATACAGAGTGCAAGAATCATAATGATAAAACCGGAAATTATCGATAACACCATTGAGGTGTGTGAAGCACGGCTTGTTCTCTTGACATCAGCGGCACCAATATGTTTTGCAACCACAACACAGGCACCGACTGAGAACCCTAAAAAGAAATTGACAACAAGGTTTGACAATGCTCCGGTTGCGGAAACGGCAGCCAAAGAACCGGCGGGAGCAAATTTCCCGACAACCACCATATCAGCAGCATTGTACAGCAATTGAAGTATGCCAGTTGCAATAATTGGCAAAGTGAATCTGATTAAATTGGGAAGCAACTTCCCGTTAATCATATCTATTTCTCGTCGTTTCATTGTTATTTATTTCTCTCGACTATTTCACAAGTGCATTCTATTACCGAGTTTTCAAGAATGATTTCATCAATCTTATTTGCAGTAATTTTCCCTGATTTAGGATTTTTGACGGACAGGATAGTGCCGACAATATCAGCTTGTACATCAGAATACTCAAAACTCAAATCACTATCATGCATTTTGCAGTTTATGAGCTTTAAATTTTCACAGTAGCACAGCGGTTGAGTTCCGATAATCTCACAATCAATAAGTGTAAGATTTTCAGAATACCAGCCAAGGTATTCCCCATTGATAAATGAATTTCGTACAATTACGTTCTTTGCGTGCCAGAATGCATCTTTTGTATTGAGTACGGAATTTGATATTTCGACATTTTCGGCATACTGAAAAGAATACTTGCCTATCAGATTCAGGTTAGTACAATTTAAATCTTTAGTTAAAAAGAACGGATAAACGGAAGTGATTTTTGAATTTTTAAATCTTAATCCATTACATTTCCAGCCATATTCTTCACTTATAACATTAACATCATTTAATCTGATGTTTTCACACTCACGCAAGGCTTTTATTCCGTGCATTTTGGTGTTTGAAACATGACCGTTTTTACAATACCATAATGCCGCACGGCAAGTTTCTGTCATATTGGAACCGGATATTGTAAATTTGTCAACATGCCAAAAAGGGTAACGAAGTTCAAACCGACAATCTTTGACAGTAATATTTTTACATTCTTTAAATGCCGATTCGCCGTCAGTGATCCCCGAAAATTCGCAATTTTCAACAATAATATCTTTAAATCCGTAAAAGGCTCTTTCTTCATCAAATCTTTTATCTTTCGTTATTTTCTCAAACATAGTTACACCTCTGCACATTAACATATATTATAACAAACATCAAGCATAATGTCAAATGATTTTTAACAAATTATATAAATTAATTTTACAAAATTGTCTTTACAAATATTTGTTTATATGATATAATGAAACTGTAAAATAATGTACATTTATACTAAAAGGATGTTTGCTATGAAAAGAATTAAAATTCTCTCTGCCCTTATGGCACTTGTAATATTCATTCTTTCGATTGGTTTTACCAATGTATCAGCCGCGAATGATAATTGGAAAGCACCCGAAAATTCAATCAACGGATGGTATTTGAGGGGTGATGCCGATTTAAGTTCATTCGGCACAAACGAAAAACTCAGTGTCTTCGATGCACGTAAGGTATTAAAAATGGCTGCCTACCTTGAGGCAAAACCGACTGCCAATACCATTGCACATTATGCTGCGGATATTGACGGTGACGGCATAATCAGCATTTTAGATGCCCGCAAAATCCTTCGTGTTGCATTGACTTTGGATGCAGCTCCTGCTCAGATCCCCTGTCCGTATAACAACTCTAAAGTTGTTGTTCAGCATATGATTGATGTAGCAAATCAGCTTAAGACTTATAATAGTCCCAATCATTGTCGCATTTATACAGCTACAGACACCACCAACACGACAAAATCTGAGTTTACTTTGTGGGATTGGGAGTGGGATGCAAAAAAAGTGAAATACGTTTATAAAAATAAAACAAATGCCTCAAAATACAAAGAGATTATGGATTCAATGGGTGAACCCAATCTTGGTATTGATGAAGATACATATACTTACAATAATAAATACCCGACTCACTATTATGCAAGCTTCCCTGTTGAAGCTAAGTCTTATGTAATTGATTCAGCTGTAGCAAATGACACAAATGCTCTTGCTTCAGGTTCTTTCAAAAAAGTTGGCGATGAACATATATTAAAGGTTGTTTTGAAGACTCAGACTTTTAATCTGAATCAAGGAGGAACGATATACTTCGGTTATTTCAAAAACCTGACTCAAGTTAATAAAGAATTCAAAGATATGGTAGATGAAATCACAAAAGGGGATATGGGGCAATATGTTACAGTTGTTCCCAAAATGACTTATACAAATCCAAGTGTTGAATACAGATATAAATATAACGGTGACGGTAAGCTTATTATCACAAAAGCAACCTATTCTTTAGGTCTTAAAATTGATATGGTTGTCGATTTTGATGCTGATGGCATAGAAGGTATTGTTATCGGTGCTGTGTTGCCTGACAGAATGAAGTATGTAGCTGAAATGACAAGCACGGATGTAATTGTATTTAATACGCAAGATGCAACACTTCCAACATTAGGCTGATACTTTATGACTATTCAAACCGTTCCTTGTGAGCGGTTTTTGTATTTATTACTAAATTTTGAACATATTTATATATTTAATTCTCCACTGAAATTTTGTGTTGCTTATTGACAAGGTACGATTAAAATTGTATAATAATATGAATTTATTTGAGGTAAGTATATGAAACGCTTTATAGCATTATTTTGTGCAACAATTTTAATTTTTAGTGTAAGTATTTCGGCAGCGGCAAGCGATGTTTTGGGTGATGCTAACGGTGACGGTGTTGTCAATCTTCTTGACGCACGATTTGTGCTTCGTTATGCCTTGGGATTGCCTGCCGATATAATTGTCGAAAACTGCAATGTCAACAATGATGATAAAATTAATGTCAATGATGCAAAACAGATATTGAGATTTGCTCTTAAGATTATTGATGATTTTAATCCGCAAGTCGATAAGACAAAGTGGAAGGTTGCAATGTTCGGTGATTCGCTTGTCGAGGGGCTTGCATTGTATGTTGATTCCGAAAGAATTGACTACTATGGTAAACTTAACACAAATACTTCAAATATCTATACTAAAAAACCAAGCGGACATAACGAAACGATGCTTAATTGTGTCACAGGCAAAGGATATAATATCATTATTATGCTTGTAGGCATAAACGAAGTGGGTAACAATACAGCTGCTTATATCGATGCCTACCGAAAGGTTGCCGAAAAAGTTATGAACGATAATCCCGATGCACAATTTGTTATTCATGCCATGCTCCCGATTTCCGCTTCTGCATCCAATCAAAATCGTTACGGGGTTACAAATCAGAATATCAACATAAAAAACGAAGCTTTGAAAAATCTTGCCGATGAAATAGGTTGCGGTTTTGTTGACGCAGGCGTGATATTCAGAAATGAGTATGGTGTATTGCCGGAGGGTATTTCATCCGACGGAATACATATGAATAAAAAATATTGTGAAAAATGGGACAAATGGCTTATTGAAACACTCTTATAATTATATTGGCTTTCAGGTGGAATATGAAAAAAACGATTTCTTTCATTCTTTGTATCTTTGTGCTGTTAACATTCGTTTCTTGCGGTGACAAAGATGATAACAATGATATAAATAATGCGAATGACCGGACAAATACTACTGTCAATGATGTTACGGATGCACCGACAGAAGCTCAAACCGAAGCTCCTACTGTTGACAGGACTAATCTAAGAATAGCGATGTTCGGAGATTCGCTTGTGGCAGGTCTTGCAGGTTACGGTGTTACTGACAGAATAGATTTGTTCGGCAGTGTATGCCTTTCAACGCAAGGCGTTTTTGATACAAAGGCTCAAGGTGGCGATATTGCAATTATTGACGAAATTGCCGGTGACCAATATGATGTAATAATCATTCACTTGGGGATAAATGAGGTTGGCAATGATACAGACTCTTTCATTAGTACATATACAAAAGTAATTGAAGGTGTCCGTGCGAGAGCTCCCTATGCCGAGGTCTGGATTCATGGCATTCTTCCCGTCTCTCAAGGTGCAGAGGATTCAAGTCAGTTTGGAGTTACTAATGCTGGTATTTCTGAAAAGAATGACAGGCTTTCCCTGCTTGCTGCCGAACTTGGTTGTCGATTTATTGACGCAGGTGAAATATTCAGAGGGGATGATGGCACACTTAAAAGCGGTGTTGCGTCAGACGGCATTCATCCGAATAAAGAAAACTGCGAAATTTGGGCTAATTGGATTATAAATAAAGTTACTGCTTAAGGAGTGGACAATATGAAAAAAAGGATATTTACTGCTATTTTAGTGCTTGTTATGGCACTTACTGTTGCATTTACAGCTTGTGATATAAAAGAACCGGAAAATACATCTTTGCCCGCATACACAACTTTGCCCACAACTACGACAGAGCCTGTTACTGAAATTGCAACCGGTGATGAAACAACTGATGTCGGGGAAAGTGAAAGTGATACAAATACTGATATTACTACTGAAAATGATACAACAATAAGTATTGTTACCAACAATTCTAACACGACTATTTTGGTGGAAACAGATGCTCCTTCTACTGAAGCTACCAATCCTCCGACTCCGACTGAACAGAACCTTTCTTGCAGTGCTCTCGCTTCAAATATTGCATCAAAAACAAATATGTTTGAAGAAGTGCTTGAAGAAGGAAATGTCGGCAGAGCCGTCAGCCTTTTCGGTATCAGTGAGGGCAGTTACTCTGATATTTCTTACTACACCGCCTCAGCAGGTGTTGCAGAAGAAATTCTTATTGTTAAAGCTACAGATGAAAGTCAAATTTCGTCAATTGTAAGCGGTATGGAAAATCGTAAGAATACTCAGATTGATGACTATTCCGACTATGTTCCGAAAGAAGTTCCGAAACTGAACAACGCTACAATATATACTGATGGGCTTTATGTTGTTTACTGTGTGTCTAATGACTATGAAACAGCTTCAAATCTTATTCGTTCAATGTTCTAAGTAATATGCTATTTTCAAGTATTGAATTTTTTGTAATATTTTTATCCTCTGTTATTCTTCTGTACTTTGTACTTCCGAAGAAGCTCCGCAATACTGAGCTTCTTCTTTTCAGTCTCGTTTTTTATGCCTGGGGAGAACCTATTTATGTATTATTGATGATATTCTCTATCATTATGAACTGGCTGTTTGGTCTTGGAATACATAAATATGACGATAATGAAAAGAAGAAAAAACTGATTTTAGTTCTTTCTATTATTTGCAATCTCTCGTTGCTTGGATTTTTCAAATACGCCAACTTTGCTATTGATAATATAAATGCTATTTTTAATGCAAATATTAATGCTATCAATATTAGTCTTCCCATAGGCATTTCTTTCTTTACTTTCCAAGCGATGTCTTATGTTATTGACGTATATCGTAAAAATGCCGATGTTCAACCAAACATTCTCAATTTCGGACTTTATATTTCTCTTTTCCCGCAACTTATAGCAGGACCGATTGTTCGTTATTCAACTGTTGCACAGGAAATTAACGAAAGAAAAGTGTCTTTTGAACTTGCAAGTACCGGCATTAAGCGATTTGTTATCGGACTTGCAAAAAAAGTTCTGATTGCCAATAGTGTCGGGGCTGTCTGGGACTCAATACAAAATGATACTTCAAATATCTCTGTCAGTCTTGCTTGGTTCGGGGCAATATGTTATATGTTCCAAATTTATTTCGATTTCTCCGGTTATTCGGATATGGCTATCGGTCTTGGCAAGATATTCGGATTTAATTTCCTTGAAAACTTTACTCATCCGTATGCTGCAAAATCAATAACTGATTTCTGGAATCGTTGGCATATTTCTCTTTCTACATGGTTTAAGGAATATGTCTATATTCCCTTAGGCGGTAACCGAAAAGGCAAGGCAAAACAGATAAGGAATATTCTTATTGTATGGCTGCTCACAGGACTTTGGCATGGTGCAAGCTGGAACTTTGTGCTTTGGGGACTATACTACGGGGTTCTGCTTATTCTTGAAAAGTTTGTTCTTGATAAAGTATTAAAGAAACTTCCTGCCTTTTTTCAACACTTCTATGCACTGTTTGTTGTAATCATCGGTTGGGTGCTTTTTGCATTTGAAGACATGACCGCTATGGGTGATTATTTCAAATTTATGTTCGGCGGAGTGTCATTTATTAATGATTATACTATAAGTAAACTTGTCGGTAATTTTGCTTTGATCATTATTTCCGCTATTGCATCGATACCAGCTCCGGCAAATTTAGCTAAGAAACTCATTTCAAAGATTGAGAATAAAAATCTTGTTCTTGTTCTTGAAATCGTATGGTATGTAGTTCTGTTTATTGTAACCTTCGCTTTCCTTGTTAGCAGTACATACAATCCGTTTATTTATTTCAGATTTTAGGAGGGTGGAATATGAGAAATAAAATATTTGTCAGTATATTTGCCCTTTTCCTTGCAATTATTTCAATTGGTACTCTTGTCGCCCCCAAAAAAGATTTTTCAGATAACGAAAACAGAATGCTTGCAGCTTTTCCTGAAGTAAATGGAAAAGCAATTGTAGATGGCAAATTTACTGCCGGCATTTCAGATTATTTTACTGATCATATATTGTTCCGTGATGGTTGGGTAACTTTGAAAACCATTGCCGAAAAACTTATGGGTAAACATAATTCAGGCTCAATTTTTGCTGCTAAAAACGGAATGCTTATTCAGGAATTTTCCGACAAAGATTTAGAAAAAAGCATAAAAGTTCTTGAAAGTATCAGCCTTTTTGACACGATGATGAAAGATAAATTCAACATGCATGTCAAAATTATTATATCTCCGACTGCTACTCAAATATACAAAGAGGAACTTCATAAGGATTGCTACACAGCTGATAGCTCGGAGTTTTTCATTAAAGCAAATGAGATTGACGGATTTATTGATTTAAACGCTGTTCTCAATGCTCATAAAGATGAAAATATTTTCTACCGAACTGATCACCATTGGAGTCATTTGGGTGCACATTATGCCTATGTCGAATATTGTAATAATATAGGACTAACTGCAAATTCTCTTGATGAGTTTAAGATTGAATGTGTTGCTGAAGAATTTTTTGGTACAACATATTCGAGATATGGTTTATTTGATGGTAAAAATCCTGATAAGCTTGAGACGGTTTCTTATGATCTTCTGAAACACACAACAGCCACTGTAAAAGGAGAAACACATACTTCCATATTCTATCCGGAAAAACTTCAGAGCAAGGATAAATATCTTTATTTCTTGGGTGGGAATAACGGCAAAACAGAAGTTAATACCGGACTTAATACCGGAAGAAATCTGCTATTGTTCAAAGACTCTTATGCAAACGCTGTTCTTCCTTATCTCTGTTTCCATTTCGATAACATTATTGTTATTGATATGCGTTATTATCCGCAGTCTGTATTTGACTTGGTTGAAGAATATAGTATAACTGATACCCTTTTGGTTTATAATATAAATTCCTTGTCGGAATCTCAGGCAGCTCTTCTTCCGATAGAATAAATTTAACCGCATTCACGAATTGAATGCGGTTTATTGTTTTTTATCCTTATGTCATTTTTTTATCAACTTCAATAACGCAAAATCCATTTTCAACTTGTTTGCGGACTTTTTCATTTATTAAATTTACAAGTTCTTTGTCTGGGATTTCATACTCATGTGGCACAACTACGTCAAATATCATATTCGTATGAGTCGGACCTGTGACAATTCTAAAATCATGAATTGTTAGCGTTGAATCAATACCATTTATAATGTCAGTAACGATTGATTTGAGTTTGAGTGTCTCTTCGTCTTTATCTTGGATAGGATCCATATGTATTGTCGCCAGTGTTTTTAATTCAGTTCTGAGCTGTTTTTCTATATTGTCAATAGCATCATGTACTTCTAACATATCACTATTTGCAGAGACTTCAGCGTGAAGAGATATATATGTTCTGCCCGGACCGTAGTCGTGGACAATAAGATCGTGTATGCCCAAAACATTTGGTTCTGATAAGACTATTTCTTCAATTTGTTTTACAAATTCTTCTTGAGGCGGTTGACCGAGAAGCGGTTTAATTGTATCAAGTGTTGACTTGATTCCTGTATAGAAGATAAATGCTGCAACCAACAAACCCACATAAGCATCAAGATTGACTGAAGAGTATTTAGCTATTATTGTTGATATTAAAACAAAGAGTGTTGAAATTGTATCGCTAATGCTGTCGGCAGCGGTTGCTTTCATGGACACTGAACCGATTTTCTTTCCGATGCGAGTATTGTAGTAAGCCATATAGAATTTTACAAGAATTGAAATGGCTAATATTGCAACTGCAATAATATTAAATTCAATGGGCTCGGGATTTATTATTTTAAGAATGCTCTCCTTCCCCAAATTAAAGCCCATCAATAGAATAAGGAATGAAACTATCAGCCCTGAAATATATTCAATTCTGCCATGTCCGAAAGGGTGATCTGGATCAGGTTTTTTTGAAGCAATCTTAAAGCCGAGTAAAGAAACAAGCGAAGATCCGGCATCAGAGAGATTGTTAAGTGCATCTGCAGTTATTGCAACAGAAGCACTGATTGTTCCGGCGAACAGCTTTGTGGCAAACAAAAGAATATTTAAGAATATTCCGTATGCTCCGCAGAGAATTCCATATGCAGAACGCTTATCTTCTTTTCTTTCTACAAATATTTTTGCAAGTAGTTTTATCATTTCTTATCCATCTTATCTAATACTGAATTATACGGCATAAGCATTCCTTCGTTCATCTTATTCCCCATTTTTGATTTGAGTTTTTTGTTTGACATTAAAGCACCGACTGCGTACATAGCGATCATTCTTCCTCGCTTTTTCTGCGGGAAATCGTATTGTCCATGTTTTTTGTAGAACTTATGGTCAGCTTTCATCAGCCCTTGCATCTGCCAAATTAAATCTCTGAATATCTTCATTCCTCCAATACCATAGAAGTTTTGTGGAGGATTATACCTACGTTCAAGTGCATATTCAAGCGTTTCGGCAAGCTTATCTATTTCATTATCGGGATTAAATTCATCAGTCGCAACACCTGCAAGATAATTTCCGCCAACTTGTGCTCTGCTTTCAACTATCATCTGAAGGTTAAATTCTTTTGAATAATCACCACTGATAAGATAACCCATGGGCATTCCCATTGTAACAGTTCTGTGACCGTTACAAAACTGTCTATCATCATATAGCTTAAAAGAGGCACCCATGCTGTGGTCTTTTATGGTAAATGCAAAAACAATAGCGTCAGCCGTTTGAATTTCTCCACGAAGAAAATCATCAAAACCGTCTTTGTATATGCATTTACCCTCAGTTGCACAATTAAAGCAACCAAGACAACCACCTTTAAATGGATATTCTGCAATATTTATAACTCGTGTCTTTCTTTTGCATTTAGCTATAAATCTATCAATCATTGCTTGCAACTGATTGTCGTCAGGTTCTTTGCTTGTGAGAATTACAACATCTCCACTTTTATTTTCTGTACTTTCTACCTTTGTTACGGCAATGCGTTCGCCTAAAGTATAAGAAACAGAAGGTCTTTCATAATGATTGTTTTCAACTGACCAACAAACGTAATTGTAAAAATCAGCTGCTTCTTTTTGTCCTTTCTTAGTAAGAAGGTCATCCATATCAGCAGAAAGACCATTAATATATTTTAACCCTAAATCTGCACAGTTGTCTTGAATATATCTATGTGCTGTAACATCATAAAAATGTTTTGAAGTGCTTATCTGAGTAGCAAACTTATTACTCAAATCAAGTTTTGCTTCTTTTAATAATTCAATAAATCTGTGAAGCTGCCACGGAGCAATAAAAGTATAAACCGGATAAGAAAAAACAAGCAAGTCAGCTTTCTCGATCATTTCGATGGCTTTACTCATATCTCTTTCGAGAGCTTTGATTTTATGTCCGACATGCAATATTTCAATATTATGTTTTTGATTTAGCTTTTTAATGTAATTTGTAGTTTGAAGTGTTATGCTGTAATCACCTTTGGGGCTTCCGTTAAGGACAAGTATATTCATAATTCTCTCCCATAAATTTTTTATCAATTATATACCATTCTGTCAAAAAAATCAAGTATTTACATGTCAGCATACATATTTATGTTATATTTAATTTATTATTTATGTTGTTCATAGAATGTTAATCGTATTTTATTAATTTAATAGTTGACAATTTGTCATTTTCTGATATAATATAGAAAATGACAGTTTGTCAGTCGAGGTGCATTATGTCAGAAAAACTTGAAAAAAGGCTTGAAAAAAGAAAGAAAATAATAGAAACAGGTTTTGCACTGTTTAAGAAGAATACTGTTGCTGCAACGGCTATCGACGACGTTGTCAAGGCAGCAGGAATAGCAAGAGGCACATTTTATTTGTATTTCAGAGATAAGAACGACTTATTAGAGCAGATTATTATGCATAAATCAGCTGAGAACATGCGAATAATATTAAATAACTTTCTTTTAGAGGCTGAGAATACTCAATTAACTCTTCGAGATTTTATAACTTCCTTTTTAAGACATTATTTTGATTTTATGGAATCAAATAAAGATATTCTTGCAATTGTTCAGAAAAACACCTCCTCATTTTTGAGATTTGTCAAAGAGATTCCTGATACAGAAATTAGAGATATCTATAACAGAATTATCAAAAAAATGGAAATATTTGGATTTACACTTGAAAATGCAAATAAAGCAATTTATATTGTTGCTGAGATGGTCGGTTCTATTTGTGCCGATGCTGTGCTGGTTGGCAAACCATACACTTTGGAAGAAATTAAACCTTCCGTTCTTGATGCTTCAGTAGCAGTTTTGGAAAGTTTTATTTAACAATGGTGATAAATGATGAATTTAAATAAAATCCTTAACAAAGCATTAAGTGTTGTATTGTCACTTATTGTTTTGATAATACCTATTATGTTGCCTGTATCGGCAGTAACATATCCGGATGGCATAGATCAAAAAACTGTTGAGGAAACAATACCTAAATTTGATGCAATATTGTCGGTATTGCTAAAAGACAGGGACATAAAATCAGCAGTTTACAGTGCGATACATACTGATGCAACCGTTAACTCACTCTTTTCGGGAATTTACGGACTTATGGTTGAAAATTCTGATGCATTACGAATAATGGGTGTTGACATATCTCCAAAAGCATTGAGTGAAGCGTTTAAGAGCTATAATATAGTTTCCATCAAAGTTGCAAGTTGTTCCTCTCTTGACGAAGTATTGAGGATATCGGACTCCTTTGTTTGGGGTGTAAATGACAGACTTAGCTTTAATCAAGCCGTTTATACTATACTTTCTCCTTTCTATGATATATTGTATATGGTTCTTTGCTCGGGCACTATTGAAATTAACGATGTTATCTCTTTAACCGGTGGCAACGGCTACCAAGATGTAATTGTGCCGATATTAAAAATATTAAAAGCTCCTGATATTATTTCGCAAGATGAGTATTCAAGAAATGCGAAGCTTGCAAAAAGATCAATAATCAACAATCTTTTAAACATGATTTGGAGAGCAACGGACAACATATTGAATGAGCCTGTTAATAATCTTTGTGAGATTTTACCTACACTTTCTGCATATTTAAAAAACAATGAATTAAGCAGTGCAATAAATGCTCTTTTAGCTCCACTTACAATAAATATCGGTTCTTTAGTAAGTTTTAATATTTCAGGCATTCTCAAAAAAATTGTTGACCTTGAAAACAATACAGATTTAACCGCATTACTTAACAACATTGATTTAAGCTCATTGAGTGGTGATATTAATCTAAAACTACCGCAATTAAGTATTGATGAGCTTGCAGCCAGTGCCGAAAAACAAGGGGATACTTACATAGTTAAAAAAGGCGATGTTTTTCTTATTATTCTTGATTTTGCAATTGAAACATTAAGATTAAACCAGAGCGAAATTGTTAAAATTGCAGGAGAGGATTTTGCTAAAATGCTTGAAAAATTTCTCCAAAAATCAAATCAAGAAATAATTGCGTTGTTATTTAAAATTTTGACCGGATTAAATACTTCTCGCACACAAACGGTTACATATTCATATCCAGCACATACACCTATCCCTGCTCCTGTTATTCAAGGATTGACCGATGAAAATTATCAAAAAGTTCTTGATGAAATTGATCCTTTATTTGAACAGATAATTCAAGAAAACGATCCGACTGCTACTATTGAAAGCACAGTAAAATCTGCTGTTTATTCGAATTCTATCGTCCGTACATTAACGAATGAGTTATATAAAATTTTATCTGATGAAAGCATAGCTTCGATTCTTCCAATGCTCGGCATTACTCCGTCTTATTGGTATCCATATTTTGTTGACGGAGATGCAAGCGGATTTAGAAATGCTTTAATTTACATATTAAAACCCTATACACCTTTACTTAAATTTTTATTAAAAGAAGATAGTTTAGACATAATGGGTGTTTTTATTGGTGGTTCAAACGGGTATGACGCCGTGATTATTCCCCTTCTTGAAAATCTCACATGTTCTTCTGAATCTATAAAAGTATATGGTGATTACGGAAAAAGCGACGATGCTGTTATAACTGATATCATTGACCCGATAATTGCTCTTATTGATGAAATTGCAGTTTCACCCATAAAGGTTGCATCTGCAAAATTACCACACATTATATATTTTCTAAACAGTGGTATTTTGCCTGTAATGATAGAAAACCTATTGTACCCTATTTCATCTTTAATTAATGAACTTGAGCTTGATGATGTTATAAACATAAAAGATCAGATTAAAAATGATGAGTTTAATATTGATGTTAATGCACTGATAAAAGACAGAGGTTTAACTGACTCATTGGGGATTGAGTTGCCCGATATAGATGTCAACAATTTAGCAGGATATGGCACTGCTATCTCTAAACAGAGCAAAATGACCGGTCAGCCCACATACACTTTTATAGATGGTGATTCAAAGGCAGTTGTTGCATCTATTTTAAAGATTCTTGCTCAGATGATGACATCTGAAGACTCAATGAATAAAATGATGGAATTAATGTCAGGTGGTGAAGGCGGAAACGAAATGTTCTCATCATTTGGAGGAAATATCTCATCACAGTTTGAAGGAATGTCTGAAGATGAGATGGTTGTTTGGTTATATAATTTGTTTTTCAAAGAAAAGCCAAAAGCAGAAGTTACTGAAAAAGATGCTTTTATACCGACTATTATTTTTGAAGAACCCAAACAAAGTCCTGTTAAATACATAGCTATTACAGCTGCTATCATTGTATTTATTATAGGATTTATACTATTACTCAAGCGATTGGGGTATTTGGAGAGAGATTGATATGTTAAGATTAAAAGATATAAAGAAAGACTATGTTGCAGGCACGACTAAAGTAACTGCACTGAATGATATTTCTATCAACTTCCGAGAGAATGAATTTGTCTCGATATTGGGTCCTTCGGGTTGCGGTAAAACTACAATGTTAAATATCATTGGCGGACTTGACAGATATACAACCGGCGATTTGATTATTAACGGAAAATCAACAAAAGATTTTACTGATTCAGATTGGGATACTTATCGTAATCATTCTATTGGTTTTGTTTTCCAAAGCTATAATCTTATTTCCCACCAGACTGCACTTGCAAATGTTGAGCTTGCCCTTACATTATCCGGGGTAACGAAGAAGGAACGCAGGGAAAGAGCTGTTAAAGCCCTTGAGCAAGTCGGTTTAGGTGATCAGTTAAATAAAAAACCTGCACAAATGTCAGGTGGTCAGAGTCAGCGTGTTGCAATTGCTCGTGCTCTTATTAACAATCCTGATATTATTCTTGCTGATGAGCCTACGGGTGCTCTTGATAGTGAAACAAGCGTACAGATTATGGAAATTCTGAAAGAAATTGCCCATGATAAGTTAATTGTTATGGTTACACATAATCCTGAATTAGCTGAAAAATACTCGACTCGCATTATTCGTCTTTTTGATGGTCGAATTATTGATGACTCCGATCCTTTTGAGCCAACTCAAGATGATTTGGATAATGAAAAACACAAGATAGATGAAGAAAAATCCAAGGGTAAAAAGCCTTCAATGTCGACAAGAACGGCATTTGCACTTTCTCTTCGTAATTTAATTACCAAAAAAGCTCGTACATTTTTGACTGCTTTTGCAGGTTCTATCGGCATTATCGGCATCGCTTTAGTTCTGGCATTATCAAACGGTATAGAGGCTTATATTGACAAAGTGCAAAATGATTTGCTTCTTTCTTTACCTGTAAGTATTGAAAGAGAAGCGATTGATGTTGACAATGTCTTGTCATCTATTACCGGAATGGCTGAATCAGTTATGGAAGTGAAGCATGATTTAGACAAGATTTATGTAAACAATACATTCACTGATATGATTAATACTTTCATTTCGCAGTCTAATTCAAATAATTTACGCAGTTTCAAAAAATATATTGCAGATAATCAAGCTGAATTTGATGCAATATGCAACGATATTCAATATAAATATGAAACTCCTTTAAACATTTATCGTGTTTCGGATGGAGCTTATGTTCAAGTAAACCCAAACAGTGTATTTAATGAAGTAATGAATACAGCTTCATCATCGACCGGAATGAGTACAATGGATATGACCAGTATGTTTTCGTCAACAATGGCTAATATTTGGACTGAGCTTATCGGGGATAATGCTCTGCTTTCAAAACAATATGAAATAATCTCAGGGCGTTTACCCGAAAATATGAATGAAGTTGTTCTGATTGTTGATAAGAATAATGAAATCAATGAAATGGTTATGTATGGATTGGGACTGAAAGACCAAAGTGAGTTTATGACTAACATTATTGATGTGCTTGCAAACAGCTCCGAATTTGAATCAACAACCATTGAAGATTTTGAATATGCCGAAATTCTTGATATGGAGTTTAAGCTCGTATTAAACTATGAATACTTTACACAAGACAAAGAAACCGGTTTATGGCTCAACAACTCTGCAAATCAGATGTATTTAAGACAGCTTATTGAAAACGGAACTGATATTAAAATTGTTGGTATTCTTCGTCCCGATCCGAATAATGTTATGAGTATCGGAACGGGAAGTATCGGGTATACGACAGAACTTATGGAGTATGCTCTTGAAAAGACTGCCAATTCGCAAGTTGTTTCTCAACAGCTTAAAGATGAAACTACTGATGTGCTTACAGGTCTTACTTTTAATACCTTAACTGTCAATGATTTTAATCTCGAAGATGTAGATTTAAGTATTATTGATTTTCAGTATCTTGATATAACGCCGTTTATGTCAATGATTGATATGATTGATATATCTGAAATTGATATTTTGAACTTTAATATCGCAGATTTTATTGACTTTTCCGATATGACTTCGTTCCAAAAGAAAATTGTTGAAGGATATTTATCAGATGAACAAGTTCTTGCTTTAAAACAAGCATATATTGACACAATAAATGCTGAATGTTCACTTACAAATACCTACGCACAGTTAGGTTACTCAACTGCAGATTCACCGTCATCCATATTTTTCTATCCTAAGAGTTTTGAGGATAAAGACCGACTTAATGAGCTTGTTGATTTCTATAATGCAGAGATGGAAAAACAAGGTTACATAGGCTATACTGTAACTCTTACAGATTATATTGGTGTGCTTATGTCGTCAATTACAAACATACTTAACATTGTAACCTATGTTCTGATATGTTTCGTCAGTATTTCGTTGGTAGTATCATCAATTATGATTGGTATTATTACCTATATTTCTGTCCTTGAACGTACAAAAGAAATTGGTATTCTTCGTGCTATCGGTGCATCAAAACGAGATATTTCTTCAGTATTTAATGCGGAAACAGTTACTATCGGTCTTAGTGCTGGTCTAATAGGTATCGGCATGACACTTTTAATTGAGATACCAATAAATCTACTGTTAAACTACCTTACTCATACCGGTGCAGCGGCACAGCTTCCGTTTGTTGCAGGTGTAATTCTGGTTGTAATTTCTGTATTTCTTTCATTCACTGCAGGTCTTATCCCCTCATCAATCGCTGCAAAGAAAGATCCTGTCGAAGCATTACGAACAGAATAAGATCATGTTTATTATACAAGTTATTTTTATAAATCTTTAAAATATAAAAGCCTCGTTAGGGGCTTTTATGTATTATGTTTGAAATATTATGCAACATTACAAAATAAAATAAAAAACCCAAGAAAAGCAACATTAAGCTTTCCTTGGGTTGGCACGCCGGAAGGGATTCGAACCCCCGACC